>OCQC01000025.1_pt1 | contig 224872 bp, 220 predicted proteins | sample 1538401 | NCBI WGS metagenome assembly OCQC01 (sample SAMN04571689, study PRJEB22368) | human gut metagenome | biome: human gut; material: stool | host: Homo sapiens | place: Luxembourg | collected 2012-08-03 | reverse complement strand
GCCGTCCGTGGCGCGGTTCTCCTTGAGCTCCCATCCGTGGGAGCTCATTTCTGTGCATCATGTGCATAATTCAACAGTATCTAAGCAGCTTCGCTATTCGCTCACGAGAGAGTGTGTGCCCTAGCCGGTCTCACGTGATAAAGCCCCTTGCGCTGTGGCAGAATGAAAATATAAGTATGAAAAAAAGAAAAATTATGATGACAAAGAACTGCCGCTATGCTACAATCAACTCAAAGCATTATATTTCTGTAAGCGGCACCACATAACAATTTTTTACAGGTGCACACCACTTTGAAGAGGGCAGACCACTTCGCATCATTCTACAAAGGACATGGAAGTTTTCGATGCTTTAATTACCAATCAACAGCAGGAAAATTGAAATGCCGTATGTAGACAGAATGCAGAAAATGTAGTCAAAAGGCGGATGAACTGTATACAGTGTGTAAACATAAAGAAGGACAGCACATGTATACCTTGTAAACGGTACCACTGTATCCTCATTGGCACCAAATTTTCCTGCTCACACAAGAGAACAGGAGGAGAAGGATTGAGTGCAAAAGACTCAATGGCAAAGGAATACTTTGCTGACAATGCCAGGTTTGCTGACCTGTGCAACAATATACTGTATGGAGGAAGAAAGGTTATCCTGCCGGAAAACCTTAAGGAAAGGGATACCACGGAGGTTCTGACCGCACTAGGGCTTGACAAAAAGACCATAGCGATGCAGAAGATGAGGGACATCTTCAAAAATGCCAGCATCAAATATACCGGCAAATCATATGTCGTACTGATAGGAGTAGAAAATCAGTCGGATATACACTATGCCATTCCGGTAAAAAACATGTTTTATGATGTGATGGCATACGGCAACCAGGTAAAGGAAACAGCAAAAAAGCACCGAAAAGAAAAGGATACGGCAACATCGGATGAATTTCTCTCGGGATTTACAAAAACTGATAAGCTGATTCCGGTGATTACGATTACAGTATATCTCGGAACAAAGGAATGGGATGGTCCAAGAAAGCTGTCAGATATGTTTGGTGATGTGGATGAAGAGCTTCTGCCATTCATACCGGATTACAGGATTAATCTGCTGGCACCGAGGGAGATAACAGACTTTACCGGATTCAGGACATCAATCAGGCAGCTTTTCGAGGTACTGAAGAATGCATATGATAAAGAAAAGATGCAGGAAGTGCTGCAGAATGATGAAAAGTTTAGCAAGGTGGACAGAGAGACGGTTGAGGCAATCAACCTGTTTGCAGGAACGGATATAGACATAGATGAGAAAGAAGAGGTGATTGATATGTGCAAGGCATGGGAAGAACAGAAAAATGAAGGCAGAGAATTAGGCAGAGAAGAAGGTCGAGAATTAGGCAGAGAAGAAGGCAGAATTCGTCAGGCAAAAGTAACGGCTTTAAAACTTCAGAAAAAAGGACACTCAATAGAAGATATAGCTGAATGTGTGGATTTTGATGAGGAAACTGTAAAAAAATGGCTTGTGAGCTAATATTGTAGTGAAATGTAAATTAGAGGAAGCAATCTTTGGGCGAGAGCCCGGAGGTTGCTTCCTCTTTTGCTGACAGTAGGATGGGGCTTCATTCTCTACGAACGGCTGGCGAATATACTCTCGGGTGAGCGAATAGCGAAGCTGCTTAGATACTGTTGAATTATGCACATGAAACACAGAAATGAACTGCCACCGGGATGTAATATATCGTTGCTGTTCAAACGCAAGCTTGACACCACGCTGTCAAGCTATGCGCCAATAAATCAACTATTGTCAGATTACAGCCCCTGCCTCGTAGAGGCACTTTTAATGGGCAAGGAGAACCGCGCCACGGACGGCGCGTTTCGACGGTTTCGTCAAGCATAGAAAATCTAAAAGCATAATTCCTACAGTATCTTGGCAGTGTAGCGTAGCTCTCACGAGAGTGTATGCGTTAGCCGGTCACATGGAGTGAAGCCCCTCACGCTGTGCCAAAATACAGCCCAGGAGATTATTTCTTTGAAAAAATATGATTTAAATGCAATAAATCGGTTAAAATTTGGTTAAAATTGCTAAAAAAGGCGAAAAAAATTATACAGCAATGATACTATTGTACTAGAAAATAACTTGCATTATGCTTTGATTTATGGTACAATGAGCGCATACAAACCAAAGAGATGCTGATAGGGCACAGCTCTTTGCACAAAAACCATGTTATAATGAAAAGGAGAAAAGAACTATGGTAAAGAATGTATTTAAAAAGTTAGGAAAGAAACAGAAGAACAACAAAGGTTTCTCTCTCGTAGAGCTTATTGTTGTAATCGCCATCATGGCAGTGCTTGTAGGTGTACTTGCTCCACAGCTTATCAAGTATGTTGAGAAGTCTAGAGAGTCTACAGATATTCAGACATGTGATAATATTGTTACAGCCATGAAAACATACTATGCAGATAAAGAAAATGCAGGTGAGACAAGTGTTACACTTAATAGTACAGCTGATTTAACTGAGACCGCAGCTGTTGATGCAGGATTGGCTAAATCTCATTTAAAAGGAAAAAACTGGGACTCTATTACAATAACATATGATCCATCAACAGGTGTAGTTACATACACTATTAGTGATGAGGATAATGATGCATATTATACTGTAACTGATGGTAAGTTTACTGCTAAATAGTAGATTATAAGGACACCAAACCATGACCACAGAACTGATACCCATCTACATCTTAATATTTGCATTCGGTATAGTTATAGGCAGCTTCCTAAATGTCTGTATCTACCGCATACCGCAGCATGAGACAGTGGTGACCGAAAGGTCCCACTGCATGAGATGCGGGTATCAGCTCGCGTGGTACGATATGGTGCCGGTTTTCAGTTGGCTGTTTCTTCGTGGCAGATGCCGCAAGTGCAAAGAACCGATATCACCTCAATACCCTATTATTGAGGCACTAAACGGTATATTATACATAGTAGTTTTTGCAGTAAATGGACTTGAGCTTACGAGTATCATCTACTGCTTTCTTACATCTGCACTCATAGTTTTGAGTGTGATAGACTGGAGAACATATGAAATTCCATTAGGAATCAATATATTTATACTGGTGCTTGGAATCCTGCATGTGTTTTTAGACCATGATAACTGGTCTGAATATGTGATAGGATTCTTTTGTGTCAGTTTATTTCTTGAAATCCTTCTTCTTGTAAGTGGAGGAAGAGCCATAGGTGGCGGAGACGTCAAGCTCATGGCATGTGCAGGCCTTGCGATAGGCTGGCAGAATATTACATTAGCATTTTTCTTAGGATGCATCATCGGTTCTGTGATACATCTGATTCGTATGAAAGTAACAAACGCAGGCAACAGGCTTGCGATGGGACCGTACTTGGCAGCCGGAATATTTATTTCGATGCTATGGGGTGAGAAAATGATATCGGCATATTTGACACTCGCAGGCTTTTGAAAAACGTGTTATAATATAGCGTACTTAGTATAAAACAGGTAGTACGACAAGCAGTGAGACAAAAGCAGAGAAAACACAGATATGCCGAAATATATATATAGAATGTTTGTAACTGAACAGTTACGAATGTTTTACAGATGTATACAGTGTAAAACAAAGATAAACACGGAGGACTAGGTTATGGCAAATAGGGTACTCGGTATTGAAATAGGGGAGAACCTTACCGGAGTAGTTGAGATTGATTACAAAGCAAAAAATCCCAAGATTTACAATATGTTCGGCTTCCCGACACCACCGGGGATGATTAATGATGGAGTGGTACAGCCGGATGGGATGTTTCGTTCTATCTTATACAGTAAGCTGAAGGAAAAGAAGATTGCCACCAAAAAAGCTGTTTTTGTTTTAAATTCAGCGCGTATAGCAAGCAGAGATATTGAGCTTCCGCTTGTTAAGGAAAAACAGCTTAAGGAAATGATTGCAATGAATGCATCGGATTATTTTCCGGTGGATTTGAGCCAGTACAAGCTGGTACATCAGATTATAGAGAAGATTGACAGACCGGAAGAAAAGAAATTACGTCTTTCGGTTATTGCTGTGCCTAATGATCTTATTTTGTCGTATGGTGCTCTTGCAGCTGATTGCAGGCTGCAGCTTGTAGCACTTGACTATAGTGGAAATGCCATCAAGCAGCTCATGAGAAGAGAGATTCCCGGAGATGTGAAGGTGACTGTCAAGGTGGATGAGGTTTCTACCACACTGACTGTAATGGATGGAAGCATGGTAAAGCTGCAGCGCAATGTCAACCATGGACTTGCTGATGCTATTGAGGCGATTCAGGATAGTGAGCTTTTTGGAGAGTATCTGTCATTTACCGATGCAGTTGATGTGGCACGCAGAAAGACCTGCCTTGCAATAAGGCCTGATGGCACAGTACCTGATGAGCCGGCGGGCGGCGGCATGGATCCTATGGGGCATGAGATTGATTCTGAGCGCTTTAAGAAGCTTCGCCTGAATGTATCATATTCACTTTCCAATCTGATAAGCAGTCTCGGACGAGTTATAGACTATTATCAGTCGAGAAACTCAGATACTCCTATCGAGAGAATTTTCCTCATTGGCTTAGGTGCTGATTTCAGCGGACTCTCAAAGCTTTTGACCAATGAGCTGAATGTCAAGGTGGTTCCGCTTCAGCAGTTTGACGGTATACATGTGGCAAAGAGCATAAACCTCGCAGAGGCAAAGCTGGCAGAGTATTTCAACTGTGTCGGATGTTCACTGAGCCCGCTTGATATACTTGACAGTAAGAAAAACAAGGGAATCGGTGCTCCGCTTATGGCAGGAACAGCTGCAGGTGCCATGCCATCCGGCGGCGCACAGGCAGGTATGCAGGGAAAACCACCTGTCGGTCCTGATGGGAAGCCTCTTCCCGTACCGGCAGGGGAGGAAGCCGAAAAGCCTGTTTCTTTTGCAGTGCAGCTTCTCATTTTTGGCTTGTGTGTGGTAGTTGCAGTTGGTATCACGGCATACAGTATTTTTTCAAATCTTGTTTTAACTTCAGACAATATGACGCTTAAAGCTCGTGTTTCTGATTTGTCATATGCACAGAATATATATGATGTGTATAACCAGACCAAGAAGGACTATGACTGGACCAAGCTTCTTGAGAGCGCCTCATCCAACAAGAATGATGAGATAACGGGCTTCGTGGATGAGCTGGAGCAGAAGCTTCCGTCAGAGGCAAAGCTTGTGAATATGTCTGTTACGACTGATGGTGTTTCGATGACCATCAAGACAGGCAGCAAGGATATAGCGGCTGATGTAATTGCACAGCTTCGTACATTTGAGAGTATCATGGTATCCAATGTGTCAACCATCACGGAGGAGGTTGATGAGACCGGTGCTTCAAAGGTTCAGTTCACAGTAGATTGCACATATGTAAAGGCTGATGACAGTGCTGCTTCTGAATCGGCAGATGGCACAGGCAGTGAGCCGGCTGATACATCAGGGGACACGTCCTCACAGGCACAGACGGATAGCAATTCATCATCAGATACAGACAGTACAAATCAGTAGGGGGTGTTAGGATGTCAACGAGAGATAAAAAGTTACTTATTATATTAGCGGGTGTTGCCATTTTAGCACTGACATATTTTTTGATTTTTATTCCACAGTCCAATAAGAGGGATTCGCTCAAGAGTGAAAACATGAACCTGAAATCACAGTACAATCAGCTTTCAGCACTTGCGGCAAAGGCGGATGACTACACAGAGAAGACAAAGGATATGTCTGATGCCATGCAGCAGGTATATGACAATTTCCCTTCATATTTACAGATAGAAAACGGCATCATGGATGCGGTTGCTATCGAGAAATCTACCAATACAAATATTACAGAGCTTACAGTCGGCTCACCGACAGCTATTGATGTGAATAATCCGACCGGTGAAGCCGGTACAGATTCTTCGTCAGGAAGCAGTTCAGACAGCAGTACCACGGATAGCAGTAATGCAGACAGTTCGCAGAGCTCTCAGACCGCTGATGGCAACAGCTCTCAGTCACAGACAGGCGACGGCAGTGCAGCTGATGGCAGTACATCAACAGGCTCTGCAAAGTCTACGGTTACAGGTTATCAGCTTTATGATGTCAGCACAGTTATGGCATTCAAGACAGAGTATCATGGGCTTAAGGCTATGCTTGGAGAGGTGATTGGTTCATCACAGAAGAAAACTATCAGCACGCTCAACGTGAGCTTTGATGATTCGACAGGCAAGCTGACAGGTGAGATGCTTGTGGATTCATATTTCCTGTATGGACTTGATAAGCCATATGAGGCACCATACATACCTGCAGTACCACATGGTACAAATAATCTGTTTGGTACAACAAACTAACTGATTATTATAATATTAGGTTATTAGATTAGCGGGTTATTGAGACCGTAAGTGATAAATATCAAATGTTAGATTATTGAGTTATGAGATAACAAAATACAAGAGGGGAGGAAGCAGATTTGAGAAAGCTAAAAAACGATGATCGAGGAGTAACACTTGTGGAGATTATTGTGTCGATTGCTATTCTCGCAATAATCGTGCTTCCTTTTTTGAATGCATTTGTCACAGCTACAAAGACCAATGTAAAGGCTAAAAACGAGATGAATGCTACACATCTGGCGACAAACATTATGGAGGGTATTGAAAAGAACTCCATGAAGACACTGGCATATCAGTTTAACTATCCGTCGGAGGGCTTTGATGTGGCGGACGGTTTTAATATATCAGATGGAAGCAGTGCATGTGAGCTTCTTAAGAAGTCGGGTAAGTTTGATAATGTAAAGAGGCTTGAGGATATCAGTGCTGAGATTGTAAACAAGGACGATGTCATCACTAGCTGTATCCACAAGACTGATGCATCAGCCAAAATAAGCGATACATCGCTTTGGAATTTCAGGGAGTCGGATGCGCACAAGTATTATTTCTATATGTCTGGTGTGCAGTCAGGCACAAAGAAATACAATGCTCTTGTGACAGTGGATGCAAAATCGGACGCAGAGTCGGACAATAAGGTTAAAAAGTACAACATGGACGAGGTAGCGGATATGTCGGCCATGGATGCAAATTTTGACTGCATGAGTGCAGACAAGTATTCTGCTACAAATATTATATATGCATTTAATAATATGCCTGGTGTAGGCGGCATCACTCAGCAGGATATCAAAAGAACTATCACCATAGATATAGAAAAGTATGGAGCTTCGAGTAATAAGGCTACCAAGGTTACGGTGTCGTATTCATATTCTATCAATAAGAATGGAGTAAGAAAGACTTTTCCGGATCCGAATAGTGCACTGAAGGATGATTATACCATGGTGATTTATGATAATTCTTCAGATACTGTGAACCATAATCTAAGGAATGTCTATCTGTTTTACAATCCATGGTACACATCTACAGGAACACTTTACAATACCTGCAACGATGTCATTATAATCAATAATAAGGACAAGCTGGACTGCACGGTAAACATTGTAAAGCAAAAGACTATATCGGATCAGTCAGAGTTGAGCACGAAGGAGAGTACATATAAGGCATATGTGAAGGTAAGTGAGCCGGGAAATCGTACAGGTCATGCTTATACTCATATAGCCACCAATCTGAATGTAAATATGGGAGCACCGGATAATCCACTACAGCCCGATCAAGCTATATATGGCTTTAATAACAATGTAATTCAGAATGATGTAAAGGCAATTGTCGATATAAAGAATCTGACAAAAAGCAATGCATCTGAAAGGCTGTATGATGTGAAGGTGGCTGTATACGAGAGCAAGGCTTCACTGGATGATATATTTAAGGATAAAGACCCGGTTGTTACGATGACCGGAAGCATGGGGTATTAATTATGAAGCGTAATGATAACCGTGGTGCTTCCTTTGTGATGGTTGTAGTTGCAATGGCTATAGTGGCTGTTTTAGCTGTGACTGTGCTGTGGATAGCGCTTATGAACCTCCAGATGAAGGTGACGGACGAAAAAAATACAGACAACTTTTACTCGGCAGAGGGTGTGCTGGATCAGATATGTACCGGTCTGCAGGGAGATATTTCCAAGGCTTACTCAGCAGGATATACAAAGGTTATGGAGAATTACTCTGACAGCAGCATAAATGAGGCCGGCAGACAGAGTATATTTGCGCAGGAGTATTTAAAGAGCTTAAAGGGAAGTCTTGAGTCTGACAATACCGGTATGCACTATAAAACTGAAAAGCTTAAAGACTATGTGGATAGTAAGCTCACAGACGAAAACTCAAAGCCACACGCTGTGGTCAAGGCGGTAAATGCCGATGAAAATGGAAATGGACTGCTCAAGGTATACAACAGCCGCGCAGTCATTAATGGCATCAGGGTAGAGTATACCGATGAAAAGGGATTTAAATCAATAATAGAAACAGATATTTCTCTGGGAGTTCCATCCATGAGCTTTACAGCATCGGGAGGAGTTCCGGAGCTTTTTACATATTCTCTTGTCGGAAATGAAGGACTGGATATTATATCAGGACTTAATAAAGTGAATCTATCCGGTAATCTCTACGCCGGCTGTGAAAATGCGGCAGGCACAGGGACTTCTACTACGAGTGTTACCATTCCAAACAATGCCACACTTGATGTAAAGGATACCAGCTATATGATTGCAGAGGGCGATATAGAGGTGGGAGACTTTGCCGGAAAAGATACTGGTACAATAAAAAAGAATATGGCGGGGGTACACAATAACAGTACACTTTCTGTTGATTCACAGTGCCAGCTGTGGACAAGCAACATAAATGTAAATGGTGCAACAGTCAATTTAGATGGCATGACATATGTGGCAGATGACATGACCTTAAAGGGTACAGGCTCAAAGGTTACACTTGGCAAGAATAATAAGAATAACAATGCGAAGTACGTCGGCTTTGGCAACGGAGGTGCTGACAAGGAAAATCCTGTCGCAGGCGATAGCTCTGCTATTATCATAAACGGCAGGGAGGCATCTCTTGATATGTCAAATATCAGGGAGCTTATGTTAGCAGGAACCGCATATATCAATACCCAGGCTATTGTAAACTCAAGTAGTGTGGGTACACAAAACAGCAATGTGGGCATGGGTGAGTCAATCTCTGTAAAGGGTGACCAGATAGCATACCTTGTGCCGCCTGAGTGCATAGGCACAAGTGGAGATGGTGCGGATGCCAAATCGCTTTACAACAAGAATCCACTTTCCTATAAGGAGTACAAGGATATCACGGCAACCGGACAGGATCAGACAAAGTATACTGAAGTTAATGCTAATGTGGTCAGCACAAAGACAGGTAAGTCTCTCTCGGCATATCTGCCGGAGAAAAAGACAATCGACAACTGTATAAAGAAGGTCTTTGTTCCTTCTACTGATAATAGTGATGATGGACTTGTATACTATTATGTAAATCTGCCAACGAACAAGGCAGCTGAGTATTACAGAGACTATTTTGGCGCAGACAGTGACAAGCTCAATAGATACACTAAGTTCTATACTGACAGCATAAAGGTAAATGAGGCAGCAAGCATCTATACTGCCGGCAATTACAGCATCTACGATGGCAGCAATTTAAGCCTTTTGAAGGGCATAGCTGATGGTGTGGACATGGATGCACAGTCAGATGCCTTACAGCGCACGTATACTGCACTAAACTCAAAGCTTTTGACAAATTATGCGGATTTACCGACAAATGCAGCAAGTGTTTCGCTTTTTACAAATATAGTTAACAATACCAATTTGTTGAAAATAGTGCCAAATTCCGGTAATAAACATATATTTGAGACTGAGTATCAGGGGAAAAAATACCAGGCAATTGTCAAAAACGGTAACTACACCTATGATGCAAATGACAAATCACATAATGTGGATATAATTGTTGCTACGGGAGATGTGACACTGAATGCTGACTTTACAGGTACCATAGTTGCAAAGGGCAGGATAATTGTAAACAAAGACCAATGCGAGATTGATAATGGTACTCAGGAGGTATTTAAGGCATTGCTTCTTGAAAAGGTAAGTGATGCAGACGATGCACTGCACCTGTATGATGTGTTCATGGACGGTGCCAACTATCTGGGTAATGTTTCTTCTTTTTCAAATAAGAAAGAGGCGGACACAAAAATAGATTATGCTACGCTCATTACATACCAGAACTGGACCAAGGAGTAGAAAACAAGCGGCTTTTAAGGCGCAAAACAGCTGCGAAATATTTATATTTGGCAAATTTTGACGATATATACAAGGGAGGAATCCAATATGTCTGTAACAGAAAAAAAGAATAATGGCGGTTTCTCTCTGGTAGAGCTTATAGTAGTGATAGCGATATCTGTCGTACTTATAGGTGCGGCAACCATATCCATTCGTTCGGTCATGGGTGTTGAGGTGAAGCAGTGTGCCAGAAATATTGAATCGATAATTAACAAAACAAGAGTTACCACGATGGGAAAGGACAGCGCAGTTCTTGAGATATATAAGGATGCATCAGATGGTGCCTACTATTATAAGACAACCATAAATGGTACAGTATCTGCTCCGAGCAAAGTCGGAAAGAGCAGGATTGATGTTTACTATTCCATGAAGGATGATTATAGTGACAAGACACAATTGAACAGCTCAGACAAGATAATGCTTCAGTTTGACAGAAGCTCAGGTGCACAAAAGCCTGATGCCAATGGTAAGTGCTGCAGCCGTATCTGGATTCAAAAAAACAGCACAGAAAAGGTTATCACGATATACAAGGAGACCGGTAAGGTGGTATGTGAGTAATTTACATAGTTTAATGATGAATATTTTATTTTGACGCAAGGCTGTTATAAGGTTGTATGATGAAATCGGAGAGGAAGATGAACCATGAAACTTTTAAGGCGCATGAACAAATCAAATAATAGGAAAAACAGTGGCTTTACACTTGTTGAGCTTGTCATTGTCATGGCGATAATGGGAATACTGGGTCTGGCTGTTGTGGGCTTTATCGGTACGAGCACGAAGCAGTATAAATACGCTTCAAAGGATGTAGATTTACAGTATGAGGCACAGCTTACGATGAATCAGATAGGAGACCTGATAATTGATGCGCAAAAGGGTGTCAAGTATGAGCCTGCTACAGTGGCAGCGCCGGTGGAGGTGGCATCAGCAGCCCCTGAGGCCGGTTATATTGCAACTGCATCAGCGGAAGAAGCGTCATCCGAAGAAGCATCATCTGAGGAAACATCATCCGACAGCAAGCTGATTATCTACAACAAGGATTGTACATACAATATCATATACAGACCATCAGAGCACAAAATTTATCTGCGAAAGGATACACTGGATCCTGCAACAGGTGCGGTGAAGGCAGATGGTCAGGGCAAGGAATCTCTTATGGCAGAAAATGTCACAGGCTTTACACCTGATTTAAGCGAGGCAGAAAGCAAGAATTCTGTCGGAATTGTCGTGGACTTTAAGGCAGGAGACAAGAAGTATACTTCAAAGCAGAACTTCACTATGCGCAATAAGGTACCGACTGGGGCAGATGTGGAGTATGTGGCACCGGCAGAGCCTGAAGGAATAAGGATATATTACAAAGGCAAGGATGTAACCAACGGAACAGTATACTATGAGATGAAGAAAAATCAGAATAAATTAAAGTTTACTGATAAGATTCTGGGTGGAAAGTATGACTCAAAAAATGTAACGTGGGATCATTCCGGAACCCAAAATGGTGGAAACTTTAATGCTAATGGTGATGTATATAATGTAGAACTTATGGATAATGAAACTACAGATCAATTTGTTATCACAGTAACATCCAAAGACGATACGTCATTGACGGCAAAGGTAACTGTAAACGTAGCACATCCAATCAATATTCTGCATTGTGATGCAGATAAGCATTTCAATTTAGGACAGACGCATCAATTGTTTATTGATGAAGGGGAGTTGAAAAATTCTTCATTAAATGGCAAATATCAGATTAAGGATTTTGTATGGCATATGGAGGTAGAAAGTGTCAGCTCAACAGGTGCAACAGAGCACAAGGGAGATATATCCTTTAGAATGGGCGATGATGGCAAGCTGATTTATGGCCCGGAGGGCAATGGTGAGCCTGATGGAATATTTAAGTTTAGTTCAAATGAGATTGCAGGAGAAACAGGAGCACAAGGTAAGCTAGATGATCCTAAATATAAGAACTATCTTAATTATTATATTTTAGGTTATAATAAAGAAATGCATATCACTCTCGGAAATGATTTTCTTACCGGAGAGAAATTAAATATCAGCGTCTGGCTTGGACTTGAGGATATGCCGGAGTTTAAGTCAAATACAATTACGTTTTACACATATCATGAAACAGAGTAGTTTTTTACAAAAGGAGCAATCGCAATGAGCAAATTAAGAAAAAAAATAGTGGTTCCAATATCACTCACACTTACAGGATGTCTCGTTGTGGCAGCTTTTGTGCTGAATGACAGCCTAACAAAGGTCGATGCAAATGTAGCATTCAATGGAATATCTGATATAGTCAGCTCACATGGCAAGGACAAGCCCTTCAATATAGTGGAGGTGGTGCCTGACAAGAAAATGGCATCCATCGGTTATCTGATTGACGGTCAGGAGCCTGACGATTGGTTTGGAACACTGTCAAAGATGTCTGACAAAGAGGGGGACGGTGTACAAAAAAGGGCTGATTATATGGCAGGTCTGAAAACAAAGCTTGAGCCTATTACTACATATAAAAAGGATAACACAAAGCCTCTGTACTATGAGCAGTATGAGGAGAGCTATGTCAGTCTGGGCAATGACTGGAGTGAGCTTGCCCTTGTAGATATGGATAAAATAAATCAGGGCACCGAAGGCTACAAGATGACAAAGCAGGAGAAGGGTGACTACAAGTTCAATACCGATTACCAGCTTGCTGTAAATGAAGATGGACTGCCTACAGGTCATTACAGACAGAATGTTGACCATTATGTTTTCATGCAGGGCGAGGATGAGACAGAAGATGGCTCTGAATCTGTGGATACAGGAAAAAGAGGCTACTACAGTGTTGCGTTTACTGCAGTCAAATTGCCGGATGGCATGACAAATACACAGTATCTGGTAGGGACTGATAATTCACAGAAAGCTGATGGAAATACAGACAGCGGTACAGCTGGTAATATCGATAGCAGCACAGACAATACGACAGATACAGGCACAGCAGATGACACATCAGACAAGCATGTGGTTTATTCTATAAAGAGCGCATATGCCATTGGTTCTGCTGAGGGCATGCAAAACATAGCAAAATATGACCCAAAGGCATATATTTACAGAAAAGACAATTCAGATATCACATCACCATATGAATTTGTTGCAAGAGCTGACCAGATGGCAAGTCTGCCTGATGGCAGTAAGCCGGATTATGAGAAGTATACATACTGTACGGTTGAGATGGAGTATGTGCCTGCAGATAAAATCATTGATGACGAGACCTACTACGAGGTGGACACTAAGGTACCTATTGAGTTTAATTACGATGAGACCGGCGAGTATGGAGCAGTGCTTGACTCACAGAATCCATACGAGAAGATAGATGATGGCACACCGGACAATCAGCCGGCAGGTAACACAGGCAGGGTAATCCTCACTGATACAGACGGATATTTTGATATAGTTAAGGACAGCCAGACATACACCTATGTGGGTGAGGGAAATGGTGATTATATCATGGAGGCTGATAAAAACGGCTCGCTTGATTATCCTGTAAATACCACACGCATATATTATAAGGGTGGTTTCAAGAACAATAACTGGTTCAGAACAGGTGTATTTAACCAGGAGGGCAAGACAGGCGATGCTGATAAGACTGCCAATATGACCTTCAATGTAAAAACGGTCACACCCAAGGAGCTTGAGCAGATAGATGTGTCAACAATTGATTTACTCTATCTTTCCGGCTCAAAGTCCGTCCTTTCAAAGGATTTAGGAGACGATGCTGCAAAATATAATACTGATAATGACATTTCATGGGACAAGGTAAAGCAGATAGTCCAGCGTGTACACCAGAGTGGTATAATGATGCCTGTTATAGTGGATAATGGTATTGTGTGGCCTGATTCGAATGCAGATTACTCCAGCAACATTAAAAAGCTTGCAGGTCTTTTAAGCTGTAACAATTTCAGTTCCTTGAATTTTACTAAGGACTCTGCTGATAATTTTATTAACTGGGGGAATGACATAAAATACTATAAGGTTGACAGTGGAACCCATAAATATGGTTTTGTAATTGGCAACGAATATGTTATTCCACGAAACTATAATCCTAGTACGGATGTGCCATTTGTTTTAAGAGATGATTTTGCTTCTGCATTTATTGCAAATGAAGATGAAACTCAATTTGTCGAAGCAGCTAAAAATGAAAATTTTGACGAGATAGCAGAGTATATCAACTCAGAGAATACAAGCAGGAAAAAAGAAAATGATACTCTTGGAAAGGACGAGTATGCATACTATGACAAGGAGATTTCAAAGGCGATAGTTTTAAGCTATATCATATCGTATGCCGATAAAAGAGACATTATAAATCCGACAGATAGTCTGAACATACTGGATATAGAGCCTGGAACTGTAAAAAATGAGTCTGACGCTTTAAATTATGATAAGCTAAAAAATTGGCTTGGATCAAGATGCCCGGAGAAAAAAAAGGTTACAATAACAAGGGTTACGAGTGCAGAATTTATTGGAAGAATAGAGGATCTCAATAATTATGATATGATATATATGGGACTTGTAGCCGATAATCTGAATTATAGAGATGGTCATACAGTATATAATGATTGGAAAATGGATGGGCTTAAATACTCAAATGTTGGTGACATTGTTGTTATAAATCCGAAAGATGTGGTAAATTATTGGGGATATGATATGCTCAAGAATGGTCATGCGGGATTGCTGGATACTGATTATATAAATGATGGAGAGGCGCTTAATACTCAGCTTACATTAAGAGGAAATGGAAATAATGCTGATTATTTAACTGCTCCAAACACATACAGAGGTTCAGGCAATGATATTACTAAGCAGAAGGTTTCAGAATTGGAGGATTATATAAAGGCGGGCTTTCCTGTCGTCTTTTCAGATGGCTTTTTCAGCAATGATAGCAAGTATAAAAGTGGAATTAATGAGGATTACATTGATAACTGTTCAAATGTTTTTACCTTATTATGTGATGTAAAAGATAAAGATAATGTTCTTAAAGTGGACAACAAGGGAGAATTAAAAAATAAGTCAAATGAGACAGCGGTGCTTGTTACATACCTGACTACTGAAAAACCTGAAATATTACTCAAGGAGCAGGAAAAAGTAAAAGATACAGATTATGTTGAGATTAGTAATAATCAGATCACATTGGAATTTTCAATAAACAATGCAGGCGGTGCGGATTCCAAAGCGAGTTTTAATGCACAGCTGTTCTTGGATTCGAATTCCGATGGTAAGTTTTCGACAACCAATGAAGGAATAGATGCAAATAAGATAAAAATATATTGTGATGGCACTATTGTGAATCCGGTAATGGGTGATAATGGTAAATATATGTATAGTCTGAATGCAGGCAATTATAATTATAAACTGGTCTATGATTTGCCGAATGGCTATGTAGGAGTTATGCCTTGGCAGCTTCGTGTAAGTCAGGCTACAAATAGCTACAGATATGATCAGAAATCCGGATATGTGTATGCCAAAAATTCAAAAGGCAGTCCTACAAAAGTCAAGATTCTTCAGATTAATTCAACCTTGAAGCATAATGAGGGCTTTAGGGGAAATTTTGATATGCAGGCGCAGAAGAAAGATAGCAATACAAAGTTTCATAAATTGCTTAATAAAGTGAAGGATTTTGACCTGGATATAGAAACAGTTTATTATGACAACGTACCTAAAATGGATGAGGTATGTGATAAGCTGCAGACATACGATATGCTTGTGATTGGATTTGGTGATTGTTATGATATTGATAATACAAATGGACATCTCGATCAAATAAAAGCATATATCCAGTCAGGAAAACCGGTATTGTTTGCTCATGATACAACGTCATTTTGTAATAATAAAAATGATAATCAATATAATAATGTCTGGGGATATAAGTTTAACTCTATAATTCGTGATACTGTCGGACTGGATAGGTATGGAATCTTGTCAAATGCGTATTTAAAGAAGGGCAATAGATTACAGGAGGGTACTGATGCGGATTTTGAAAAAGCTAAAGAGACCGCCGAAAAGAATAACACTGATATTGCATATGAGCCAAAATCAAATAGAACAGTTATCGTCAGACAGAATCAGGGATTTACTTATGCAGATTTAAATCAGTATCAGTGGAAAGATAATGGTAACGATCATGGCGAGTACAGGCTGTATTCAGGGCTAGATGGTAATGATGTTGAAGCTAAGACTAATAAGGCAGTCAAGGTTAATTCAGGACAGATTACCACATATCCTTTTAAGATTGCTGACGAAATAAATATAGCTACCACTCATAAGCAGTACTACCAGCTGGATATGAATCAGGATGCTGATGGTGATGGCGAGAGTGATATTGTTGTATGGTATACCTTGTCAAACCATGGAATTTATGAGCAGTCTCCAAAGGATGTAAGAAATAATTATTATATTTACACAATGGGAAATGTAACATACTCAGGTGTAGGACATTCCGATTTCTCAAATAATGAGGATGAATTGAAACTTTATATAAACACTATGATTGCTGCATATAGTGCATCAGTTCATGAGCCGTCAATTTATCTTAAAGAGAATGCAGATACTGATTCAAATGACATAACTACATTATATGCAACTATTGATGATGCCATTGAAGAAGAAGCAGCTAATAAAGCGGATGCCAGACTAGATGGTGCAGACAGTACGCAGGATGTTTATTTTACGGTAAAGGATTCAAACCTTGTGCGAAATCAGATTGATGAAAAAACTGTTGTTTATTTGGATTTTTATATCGAGGATCCGCAAAAAAATCCAAATGATGAAACGATTGGCACCGGAAATGATAAGATTTACTTAAAGAAGGTGGACTGGGATATCTATACACTGAATAATGATGGAACAGAAAATGAACAGATAAATAACAGTAAAGAAAACAGTCAATTAAATAAGGATCCAAGGGACTTCTTTGAAAATAACAAGACATATAAGGTAAAGGTACCATTGAGTGTTTTACCGGAGGGAGCTAATTCTATAAAGATTTATGCCGTAGGATATAGTAAGATTTACCAGTCACAGGTGAGCGGTGGTGATAAAGAAACTACAACAGCAAAGGCATACAAGACCTTCCAGATACAACGTGTAGGTCTTGCTGATTTGGATTAGTTTTCAAAGGCTCCTGGCTATCACATACTTTTCGATTAAGCACAATTTATCAAACAGAGACTTATATAAACCATTTATATAGTCTCTGTTTTTTTACTGTTTCTTTATACTTTCTTTATTGAATTATCCGCGCTTATTGATAAAATAGATAGTATGCGCACGATTGCGGATATTTTTGCATTCGTGTATGGGGGATAATTAACCGGAAAGAAAGGAAACGTTTATGAGTAAAATTTTCAAAAACCTGATTCCATACTGGCGATGGATCATATTAATTTTTGTTTTTCTCATTGCTCAGGCTTATTGTGATCTGGCTTTGCCTGCGTACACATCTGACATCATTGATGTGGGTATCCAGGATCATGGCATTGAGCATATCCTGCCAAAGGAGATTACATCGGAGGATTATCAGATGGCACAGACATTTATGCTGTCTGACGAGAAAGAAAAATTTACGGACTGTTACGAGGCGCAGGATGCTTCAAAATCTGATGACGGTGTGGCAAAATACAAGCTGACAGCTGATTCGGACACACTTGATAAGCTGGATGAGGAGCTTTTGGTTCCTCTTGTCATGGCATATCAGGCTTTTCAGTCGGGTGAGCAGATGGATGTGGATGCATCGGCTATCCCGCAGGGAGTAGCGCTCGATGATAACATGATAAAGCAGATAAGAAGCAAGGTGCAGGAAAAAATCGATGCGGTGGGTTCAGCTACTTTAAAGTCCATGGGTGTAACTTTTGCGACAAAGTGTGATGAGAATGCAGGAATCGACGTGGATGCCAATCAGGTTGCTTATCTGTGGAAGGCAGGAGCCAAGATGGCAGCCTTTGCAGCAATTATGCTTATAGCAGCATGTGTTGTAGGTTTTGCGGCTTCAAAGGTCGGTGCCGCTGTCGGCAGGGATTTGAGGGAGAAGACCTTTTCAAAGGTTGTAGGTTTTTCAAATGCCGAGATTAACAAATTCTCTACGGCATCACTGATTACGAGAAGCACGAACGATATACAGCAGATTCAGATGGTTACTACTATGATGCTTCGTATGGTGCTTTACGCGCCAATCGTTGGTATCGGTGGTATCATCAAGGTGGCGCAGACCAAATCCGGCATGGAGTGGGTGATTGCCATTGCGGTTGCTGCCATCATGGTTTTTATTTTCACACTGGTTGGCATTGCTATGCCAAAGTTCAAGATTATGCAGAGTCTTGTAGACAAGGTAAACCTTGTTTCTCGTGAGATTCTTACAGGTCTTTCCGTTATCAGGGCTTTCGGCCGTGAAAAGGAGGAGGAAAAGAGGTTTGATGAGGCTAACCGTGAGCTTACACGCACACAGCTGTTTACAAACCGTGTCATGACCTTTATGATGCCGGGTATGTCCATGATCATGTACTGCATCACACTTGGTATCGTGTGGGTTGCAGCAGGCAGAATAGACAAGGGTTCTATGCAGGTAGGTACCATGACTGCGTTTATTACATATGCCATGATGATTGTTATGTCATTCCTCATGCTTTCAGCCATGTCCATCATGCTTCCGAGAGCTGGTGTTGCGGCAGAGCGTATCGATGAGGTTATAAAGACAAACAGCACTGTAAATGATCCAAAAGAGCCTGTTACTGAGGCTGATCACAGAGGTGTTATCCGTTTCAACCATGTGGATTTCAGATATCCGGGAGCAAAGGAGGATGTGCTTTCAGACATTGATTTTGTGGCGGAGCCGGGCAAAACCACAGCTATCATCGGAAGTACCGGCTGTGGAAAGTCTACACTTGTAAACCTGATTCCGCGTTTCTATGACGTGACTGGAGGCTCAATAGAGCTTGATGGACACGATATCAGAGACTACACACTAAGCGAGCTTCGCGAGTCAATAGGCTTTGTTCCGCAGAAGGGTATTCTTTTTTCGGGAACCATCGCCTCAAACCTGCGCTTTGGTAAAGCAGACGCGAGTGATGAGCAGATAAAAAAGGCTGCGGATATCGCACAGGCTTCTGAGTTTATCGAGACAAAGAATGACAGGTATGAAAGCTCAATCGCACAGGGCGGCTCAAACGTGTCAGGTGGTCAGAAGCAGAGGCTTGCCATAGCAAGAGCTATCGCAAAGGACCCTCATATTTATGTGTTTGATGACAGCTTTTCAGCACTAGATATGAAGACTGACGCGCGTCTGCGTGCAGCTTTAGCAGAGGTGACAGAGAAGGCTTCCGTTATTATCGTGGCACAGCGTATCAGCACGATTATTCATGCTGACCAGATTCTCGTGCTCGATGACGGTAAAATCGTAGGAAAAGGCACCCACGAGGAGCTTCTTAAGAATTGCGATGTATATATGCAGATTGCACAGTCACAGCTTTCAGCCAGGGAACTTGGAATTGATGATAACAAAAAGGAGGGCATGTAAGATGAGTGAGAATAATAACGAACAGTTTAAGATGCCTCCTAAGAGGCCAAGAGGGCCAATGGGACGTGGCCCCGGAATGGTCACAGAAAAGGCCAGGGATTTCAAGGGCTCTACAAAGAAACTCATAAAGTATCTCGGCAGATACTGGGCTGCTATCATTGCAGTTATGATTTTTGCAGCAGTTTCGACTGTCTTCTCCGTTGCAGGACCGAAGGTCATGGGTAAAGCCACCACTGCGCTTGCCGAGGGACTCATGAACAAGATTGCAGGAACAGGCGGCATAGATTTTGATTATATTGCAAAGGTTCTTTTGTTTACGCTGGCTTTATATGTGGTGAGTGCCATCTTTATGTTTGCCCAGGGACTTATCATGACAGGCATCACGCAGAAGACCTGCTACAGGATGCGTAAGGACATCACGAGCAAAATCAACCGTATGCCGATGAAGTATTTCGAGTCAAGGACATATGGTGAGGTACTTTCGCGTATCACAAACGATGTGGACACACTCGGACAGAGCTTGAACCAGAGTATCACACAGATTATTACATCTGTTGCCACTTTGGTCGGTACACTGGTCATGATGCTGTCTATTTCACCGCTCATGACGCTGATTTCACTCGTTATCCTGCCAGTTTCGATGATACTTATTTCGTTTGTCATAAAGCATTCACAGAAATACTTCAGACAGCAGCAGGAGTATCTGGGACACATAAACGGACAGGTCGAGGAGGTGTACGGAGGCCACCTCGTCATAAAGGCATATAATAAAGAGGCAGAGACTGTAAAGACCTTTAAGGAGGCCAACAATGTGCTCTACAAATCCGCATGGAAATCACAGTTCCTTTCAGGACTTATGATGCCTATCATGCAGTTTGTAGGAAACTTAGGATATGCGGGAGTAGCCATCTCAGGTGGTATACTTGCCATAAAGAATGTCATCACAATCGGTGATATCCAGGCATTTATACAGTATGTGAAGAATTTCACACAGCCAATCCAGCAGATAGCGCAGGTGGCAAACCAGCTTCAGTCGATGGCGGCTGCATCTGAGCGTGTATTTGAGTTCCTCGATGAGGAGGAAGAGGATATAACAGTGGAAAATCCTGTAAAGCCAGACCATATCGAGGGAAGTGTAGAGTTTTCGCATGTACACTTTGGTTATAATCCTGACCAGATCATCATCAATGATTTTTCTGCAAAGGTAAAGCCGGGACAGCAGGTTGCTATCGTTGGACCGACAGGAGCGGGAAAGACTACCATGGTCAAGCTTCTTATGAGATTTTATGATGTAAGCTCAGGTGCCATTCTTGTAGACGGACATGATATCAGGGATTACAACAGAGCCGATCTGCGAGATGCATTCGGCATGGTATTGCAGGACACATGGCTCTTTAAGGGCACCATTATGGAAAATATCCGCTACGGCCGTCTGGATGCCACAGATGAGGAGGTCATCGCGGCAGCAAAGGCAGCACATGCGCATCACTTTATCCAGACATTGCCGGGTGGCTACGATATGGAGCTCAACGAGGATGCATCCAATGTGTCACAGGGACAAAAGCAGCTTTTGACAATAGCAAGAGCCATTCTTGCAGACAATCCAATCCTTATCCTTGATGAGGCCACATCCTCTGTCGATACACGTACAGAAATCCGTATCCAGAAGGCACTCGACAATCTGATGAAGGGCAGAACAAGCTTTGTCATCGCCCACAGGCTGTCTACTATCAAGAATGCCGATATGATTCTTGTCATGAAGGACGGAGACATTATCGAGCAGGGTACACACGATGAGCTTCTTGCAAAGAACGGATTTTACGCAGAGCTGTATAACTCTCAGTTTGAAGAATAGAGAAAGCACGGGTATCGTGCAGTTTTGCGAATATGCGTGGGCTGAATGGTTACATAAAATTAAAAAAAATACGCTCTCGACAAAATTCGACAAAATGTGTTATCATAAAAGCATACAATTTGTTTTGACATGACAGTAATTGGCGGCATAGGAGAGTTTGATGAGCACTTTAAATGTCGCAGTAGCAGACGAAAAGAAAAACATGCAGAGTTTATTAAAGGGCATGGAGTTTTTAGGAACAGCAAGAAGTAGTGATGAAGCATACAACATGATAAACGGTAATGCCGGTTCTGATGTGGTACTTGTGTATGTAAAGAGAGCATCCGGTGACACTGAGCCACTTGATGATACATATATGGAGAAAAAATCCCTTGAGACACAGGTGACGGATATCATTCATGAGATAGGTGTTCCGGCTCATATAAAGGGATATCAGTATCTTAGGACTGCGATAGTGATGTGCGTTGAGGATATGGAAATGCTTAGCTCTATCACAAAGCTTTTGTATCCCACTATTGCAAAGAAGTACAAGACTACCTCAAGCAGGGTGGAGAGGGCCATAAGGCATGCTATCGAGGTGGCATGGAGCAGAGGCAGGATGGATACGATAGACTCCATGTTTGGATACACTGTAAACTATGGTAAGGGCAAGCCTACCAATTCGGAGTTTATTGCCCTGATTACAGACAAAATACGTCTAGGAATGTAAAAATCGTCATTATAGACAAATAAAACCACGTTTTGATAAATTTACTAGGCAAAATGTACTCCCGCGTGATATAATATAGTATACATTCTATTGGTTTCAGGATGTATACTATATTTTTTATCAGATTAATCGTTGTTTAAATAACTGTAATCTGGGGGAGGTTTCAGCATGGACAAAATGAAAATATTAATGGCCGCATCAGAGGCAATACCTTATATGAAGACAGGTGGACTAGCTGACGTAGTGGGATCTTTACCGAAATATTTTGACAAGGACAGATATGACGTGAGAGTTATACTTCCGAAGTACAAATGTATGGATGATAAATTACTGCCACAGCTTAAGTTCGTCTGTCATTTTTATGTCAATCTCAACTGGCGCAGGCAGTATGTGGGGATTTTTACATCGCAGTATGATGGTGTGACATATTATTTTGTCGACAATGAGTTTTACTTTGCAGGAGATAAGCCATACAACAATATATACGAGGATGTGGAGAAGTTTGCTTTCTTTTCAAAGGCGGTGCTTGAGGCTTTGCCGGTTATAGATTTTGCCTCGGATGTGATACATTGTAATGACTGGCAGACAGGACTCTTGCCGGTTTTTCTAAAGACAGTATACGGCTCAGACAATTTCTATGCCGGTATCAAGACAGTCTTTACCATTCACAATATGAAGTTTCAAGGGCGATGGAAGATTAAAGAGGTGGCTGATGTTACAGGACTTCCGGAGCATATTTTTAATTCAGGGGAGCTGGAGTTCTATGGTGAGGCTAATTATTTAAAGGGCGGCATAGTATATGCAGATGAGATTACGACTGTCAGTCCGACATATGCAGATGAAATCTGTACACCTGAGGGCGGAGAGGGCCTGGATGGCCTGATGCTTGAGCGGCGCAGGCATTTGAGAGGCATTGTAAACGGTATAGATTATGATGTCTTTAATCCTATGAAGGATACATATCTGGATAAGCATTTTTCTGTAAGGGAATTGAGTGGAAAGGTCGTTAATAAGCGTCAGCTGCAGGAGAAGTATGGTCTGGCTGTGGATAAGGATGTCATGCTGATTGGAATAGTTTCGCGTCTGACAAAGCAGAAGGGCTTTGATCTGGTGGCATATGTGATGGAGGAGATGCTTTCCACCATGAATGTACAGTTTATAGTGCAGGGCACAGGAGAGCAGCAGTACGAGGAGATGTTTAATTATTTCCATGGCAGGTATCCGCAGAAGCTTGGAGTATATATCGGTTACTCAGAGGAAAATGCACATGAGATATATGCAGGCTGTGACGCATTTCTCATGCCGTCTCTTTTTGAGCCGTGCGGCTTGAGCCAGCTCATGTCTATGCGATATGGTACGCTGCCTATAGTCAGGGAGACCGGTGGTCTTAAGGACACTGTAGTGCCGTACAATGAGTACGAGAATACGGGCGATGGCTTTTCCTTTGCCAATTATAATGCGCATGATATGCTGCATGTCATCAAATATGCTCTTGATGTGTTTGAAAACCATAAGGACAGATGGCAGGAGATGATGCAGCGCGCCATGAGGCATGACTTCTCATGGAAGGCATCTGCGAAAGAGTATGAGAAGCTTTACGACATGCTGCTTGGCAACTAGTACATCGTTCTGCAAATAACAGGCCAATAATTTTCATGAATTTCCAAATATGTTCTTAGAAAGTAAAATACCGGATACATATCTATGATATGATATCCGGTATTTTGTGTTATCGGGTTATATGATTATCAGTAGACAGTGTCTGTTTTACTATCGTATATGTAGTACCTCTCGCCGAGTACTTCCTCGTCGCGTACCTCTGTAGAGTTTACCTCACAGATGAATTCGCTTAGGTTGCAGACATCTATATCGCTATCCAGCGGCATTACCAGAAATTCATGGATACTGCTTGGTATGAGCAGCATATTGCCGCCGAGCTTTTTTGCCAGCGAGCTTAGCACACCCGGGTAGAGTATGGCGGATGCGCCGTTTGTCTGCCTGCTGTTTGTAAGGATATACATAGGCAGGCTGTCAAAATCACAGACTGCGCGCATCTGATTGGCATAGCCCGGACATTTTTTGGCAAGAAACTCTGCCATGTTGATTATTGAGCATGGAAGTATCCTTGGTGTATTTTGCATTGAGGCGCGGATTAGTGTTTCTGTATCTATGCCCCAGCGTGACAGAAGCGCATCTGTGACTGTAATGGTGCCAAATTCAGGCAGTTGCGCTCCTACATATACTTCAAATATGATGGCAAAATCCAGATATTTGATATAGGGCACGTCCTTTAGCTGCTTTTGGTTTTTGTCGTAGCTTATGAGCTGGAAAATTATTTTCTCCTTTACCCTGGAAAAATCATCACAGAAGCTTATGTCAAAATCTTCAGTTGGCTTGAAATCATTGTAGGTGGATAAAATTGCATCGAGAATAGAATCAATGGATACACCATCAAGATACCAATGGTAGTAAGGATTGAGATAAATAGTCGGTGCTATATTGAATTTGGGATTGATAATCACCAATCCGTCGTAGATCATCCCATTGTTCTTTTTGACAGGATGGATGGTAAGCTTGAAATTATTGTCAAGTCTTGCGGTTATTTCTGTTTCTATAGTATGTAAAAACTCCGTGTATTTCATGAATCTCCTTGCGGAGCATAAAAATATCGGATCTCGTGGAAAAGTAAAACCCACGAAGCAGGGCGCTTCGTGGGTTTTACTCTATCATTGTTTGTTGAAGTTTGCAATATGTATTTTTGTACAATTTTTAGACTTCATTTTTGTGATATCATACAAAATACAGCTGCGCAATCCATTTTTAATCTGATTTGAGCCTCTGCCACAGTGTATTGTAAAGAGTTGCGTCATCATCATTTAAAGCTCTGTATACTTCACAGTTTTTGAGCATATCGGAAGGAGGATTAATCGCCTCATTTTCCTTCGTTTCTGCATCCTGGTTTTCGATGACAGACTGGATAGGTGATGCATAGTATACATATTCAAAGTTGAGCTGTGCCGGCTCATCACTGCAGATATAGTTCAAAAATTCCTGTGCGCCCTCTTTATTCTTGCATGTCTTTGGAATAAACCATGAGTCAATCCAGAGGTTTGAGCCCTCCTTTGGCACGATATAGTCCAGGTTATCGTTTTCAGCCATGGCGGCAGCTGCCTCACCGGAGTAGCACACTGCGATTGCTGCATTTTCAGCAACCATCTCATCACAGGTTTCATCCACGTAGTAGGCGAGCACATCACTGCTTTGTTTGTTCAGTATATCAAATGCTTCATCGAGCTTTGCTGTGTCTGTCTCGTTTATCGAGTAGCCAAGTGTGCGAAGGGCGGGAGTAAAGGCATCACGGACAGAATTAATCATAATCATGTTGTCCTTGTATTTGCCGTTCCACAGGCAGTCCCAGGTATTTAGGTCTGATGCATCAGCCATCTTTTTATTGTATAGTATGCCGAGTGTGCCGTAGAAATAAGGCACAGTATACTCATGTGTCGGGTCAAAGGATGCAGACATGTCGATTATATCCTGATTTACATTTTGATAGTTTGGCATTGCGCTGTAGTCTATCTTGTTGACCTCCCCCTCACTTATGAGCTTCTCGATGATGTAGTCAGAGGTGCAGATGACATCGTAATCGATGGCACCGGACTTGTACTTTGTGTACATCTCCTCAGGCTCCTCGTATTCCTCGTATTTAATGGTGATTCCGGTTTCCTGCTCGAAGCTGTCGATTACTGATTCATCGATGTATTTACCGTAGTTTAGCACTGTTATGGATTTGTCATTGTTGGTGCTTCCGGCGCTTATGGTAAATACCGAAAAGCAGCCGATTACGAGTACTGCAACAATTGCGATGCTCACACTACGCTTTACGATGCGCAGCTTTTTAGCCCTTGCAGGCTTCTTTGAGGCGCTGACAGGTATCTGGTTTGAGTTGATGTTTACCACAACCAAAAGCAGCAGCACTGTGAAGAAAAGTATGGTTGACAGAGCATACAGCTCCGGCTTTACACCCTTTTTTAGCTCTGTGTAGAGCATGGTTGAGAGCGTGTTTACTCCTGCACCCTTCGTAAAGTAGGTGATGGAGAAGTCATCGAGTGACATTGTGACCGCCATCATAAAGCCGGAGAACACTCCGGGGCTTATTTCAGGCCAGGTGACCTTGAAAAATGCATATAGAGGTGATGCGCCCAGGTCAAGTGCGGCCTCATAGGTGTATTTGTTGGTCTGCTTGAGCTTTGGAAGCACATTGAGTATCACATAAGGGATATTGAACGTGATGTGTGCGATAAGCACTGTCACAAAGCCCAGATTCATGAATTTTACAAACAAAAGCATCATTGAGATACCGGTCACGATATCTGCATTGAGCATCGGGATGTTTGTAGCGCCCAGATAGATTGTCTGGTTACGTTTCTTCATGGCGCTTATACCCATGGCTGCGAGAGTTCCTATTATTGTAGAAATCACAGCTGCAAGCAGCGTAATCTGCAGTGTTGTAGAAAATGCCGACATAATCCGCTCACTCTGAAAGCACTTTATGTACCAGTCGAGCGTGAAGCCTCCCCATTTAACCTTGGATTTGGAGTTGTTGAAGGAGAGTACTATTAATACAACGATAGGTAGATACAGAAACAAAAAAATCAGTCCCATATATACCCTTGATGCTATTTTTTTTACCATAATGCGCTCTGGTCTCCTTCCTTATCAAACAGATTGACGAGTGCCATGCTGATTAATACGAATACCATGAGCACGAGTGAGAGACCGCTTCCTGCGCCCCACTGCGAGCCATGGACGAAATCCTGTTCTATGATATTTCCGATGAGCAGTACCTTGCCGCCACCGAGTATCTGTGAGATGGCAAAGGATGTGAGTGATGGCACGAAAACCATTACGATTCCGCTTATGACACCGGAAACTGTAAGTGGCAGTATAATCTTGAAAAGTATTGTGACTTTGTTTGCACCGAGGTCAAGAGCCGCCTCAATCCAGTCGTTTTTGATTCTGGTCATGGAGTTGTATATAGGCAACAGCATGAATGGCAGAAAGTCATAGACCATGCCAAGCACGACTGCTCCGGAGGTATTCATGATGTTGAAGCCCGGCAGTCCGAGAGTGGTGAGTATCGAGTTGATGACACCGTTTTTGGACAAAAGCTGCTTCCATGCGAGTATTCGAAGCATAAAGTTCATCCACATAGGAAGCATGAAAACAAATACCACAAAGCTTTGGTTTTTAATCTTTAAGCCGTTTAAAATCATCGCAAGCGGATAGGACAGCACCAGGCATATTATGGTGCATATGATTCCAAGCCGCAGGGATAAAAGCAGTGCCTTGATATTGGTGTGCTGTGCTATTGCAGCCACATATTCAAATGTGAAGCCTCCGTCAGAGCCTTTAAATGCGTAGTACACAATCATGAAAAGCGGAAGTATGATAAATCCGATAATCCATATGAGGTACGGCCCTGCGAGCAGCTGTTTCTTTATTTTAGACATCTATCTCCACCGCCTTTTCATCTGAGGACTCAGGCTTGTGCATTACCTGGATATTAAATGGAATCACCCTGATACCCACATGACTGCCGACCTCTACATATTTGGTGGTGTGTACCATCCAGTCGTAGCCGTTTGCCTTTACCTCAAGCTCATAGTGCACTCCCTTGAAGATATTTGACACGACATCGCCCTGCATGTAGCCGTCCTCCGCAGGCACCAGCTCCACATCCTCCGGGCGGATGACTATATCGACAGGCGTGTTCTCACCAAAGCCTTCGTCCACACAAGGCATCTTTACACCGAGTATCTCGACAAGCTTATCCTTTATCATAACACCGTCGATGATATTACTGTGCCCGATAAAGTCAGCGACAAAGGCATTTTCAGGCTCATTGTAAATGTCCTCCGGTGTGCCAATCTGCTGGATATAGCCCTGATTCATGACTACGATGGTGTCAGACATGGTAAGCGCCTCCTCCTGGTCGTGTGTGACGTAGACGAAGGTGATACCGAGCTCATTTTTGAAGCGGATAAGCTCATACTGCATGCTCTGGCGCAGCTTTAAGTCGAGAGCGCCAAGCGGCTCGTCTAACAGCAGTACCTTAGGCTCGTTTACAATAGCTCTTGCAATAGCGATACGTTGCTGCTGGCCTCCGCTAAGAGAATCCACAGAGCGGTTTTCAAAGCCGTCGAGATTGACGAGCTTTAATGCATACTTTATTTTGTCATCTATGTAAGCCTTGCTTTTTTTCTTTATTTTAAGACCAAACGCGATGTTTTCAGCTATTGTCATATGAGGGAAAAGAGAGTATTTTTGGAAAACAGTGTTCAGATTTCTCTCGTTTGCAGGCACATTTGTGATGTCCTTTGAATCAAACATGATTTTTCCCTTGTCCGGTGTCTCAAAGCCACCGAGCATGCGAAGTGTGGTGGTCTTTCCGCAGCCTGATGGTCCAAGCAGCGTCAGAAACTCATTCTCCCTGATGTATAGATTTAAATCGTCGAGTACAACATTGCCGTTGTATGACTTTGTGATATCAATAAAATCAATTAATTTCTTTCCCATGGTGTAAACCTTTCTCATGTAATTATAGTACTGATAGGAACTGTATGTTTATAATTTGCTGCTGTACACACTAAAAATGTGGCCGGCAGTAATTACAGCCCTATAAAAGAGCTTCTGCAGTGGAAGCGTCAGAAGCTTGGAGGATTGCTGACCCATATGAGCATGGCATCCTTTGAAGACTTATTTTCAATAAAATGCTTCTTACCGGCTTTAAAATAAAAGGACTCACCGGCCTTTACGGTGTGCACTTTGCCACCATAGCAAAGCTTCACTGTGCCCTTTATCACATATCCAAACTCCTCACACTCCTGAGGCAGATATATTTCAGAACTGCCACCCGGATGAAGAGTGAGCCTGACAGGCTCCATGGAGCGGGTCTGTGCGTTTGGAATGATCCATTCCACCTTGCTGTTTTTTTCCTCGTCAATTTTCTCGAAATAGTCGTTTGCCTTGTATACAATCTGCTCAGGTTCCGAATCCGTAAAAAACTCCGCCGGTGTCATACCCAGGCACTGGATGATATCAAGCAGGGTGCCGACTGACGGTGAATTCTGATTTCGTTCAAGCTGGGAGATAAATCCTTTCGTCAGCTCAGCCCTGTCAGCAAGCTCCTGCTGGGTAAGTCCGTACTGGATACGAAGCTCCTTCATACGATGTCCGATATCCATGATTACTTCCTTTTCTAATACATTTTACGTTATATTTACTGTAGGTTTAATAATAGATTTTTTGTTTACTAAAAATAAACCAACGAGATAATTTTAATATATTTTTTATAAATGTCAAGGGGATTTTTGTAATAAAAAAACACCTCATTCGGTTTTGAATGAGGTGTTTTTTATGTATGAAGCCGATAACCGGGATCGAACCGGTGGCCTACGCATTACGAGTGCGTCGCTCTACCTACTGAGCCATATCGGCAAGCTATATTATAGTATCAGATATAAGAGTGTATGTCAAATCAAAATTTCGAGGTGAAGTTTTTAGAGAGATAATTATAGAAAGGTATTGACATTAAAATGTATATAGTGTATATATAACACATAAACAGTTAATGAATACAGTACGGAGGTAGCATATGAAGCTGATGCAAAATTCAGGAGTGCCCATCTATCAGCAGATAGCGGACAGCTTCAAGACAGATATTTTGGCCGGCAGGTATGAGCAGGGGGAGTTCCTTCCGTCGATAAGGGGGCTGGCGAAGGACCTGAAAATCAGCGTGATAACCACGATGAAGGCTTATGAGCAGCTTGCAGATGAGGGACTCATCACAGCGGCGCAGGGCAAGGGCTTTTATGTCAATGCACAGGACAGTGAGATGATAAAGGAACAGCACCTGCGCAAGGTGGAGGAGTCGCTGACAGACGCGATAGCCGCGGCTGAGGTGGCCGGAATCTCAAACGACGAGCTTAAGGGAATGCTTGAGGCGTTGCTTGAGGTGGATAAATAAAGATATGAAACGAGTCAGGAGGAATGAAAATGACAACAAAGAATGCAATTGAGGCAGCAAAAATCACAAAGGAACTTAAAAATTTTACACTGGATGTGGAGAATTTCGCAATACCACAGGGCTTTGCGACAGCCTTAATCGGAGAAAATGGAGCAGGAAAGACAACACTTTTAAATATATTAGCAGGAATCAGGCTTGACTATAAAGGTGAAATCACTTATTTCGGACAGTATTCTGATAAACAGAAGGAAAACTCGGGAGATATTAAAAACCGCATAGGCTACACAGGACCGGGCAAATATTATCTGCCACAGTGGACAGTTAAGGATATTGAGGAAATCAGCAAGCTGATGTTTGATGATTTTTCCGCAGAAGATTTTCACAGATATTGTGAGGAGCTTGCAATATTTTCACATGGCAGCATTGATATGAAGAAAGCCAACAGCTCATTTTCGGATGGTATGAAGATGAAGCTCATGCTGGCAGGAGTCATGGCGCGAAAGACAGACCTTCTTTTGCTGGATGAGCCGGCATCACCGCTTGATCCGCTGATGAGAGATAAGCTGTGCCAGATGATTGGCGAGTATATCCATGAGGGCAACGGTAAGCGCAGCGTATTTTTCTCTACACACAATATCTCAGATATGGAAAATATCACCGATTATGCCATCATAATGGAAAACGGACAGATTGTGGAGCAGGGCTTTGTTGAGGATTTGAAGGAAAAATATATCCTGATTAAAGGAGATGCAGCAGATACAGAGGCTGCCGGTAAGGTGCTTTATTCAATGACCAAAAATCCGTATGGCTTTGAGGGCATATGCTTGGCGGAAAATATAGATAAGCTCGCAGGACTTAATGTGACAAAGGAGATTCCGACACTTTACCAGATAAGCGTTGCGGTTATGAAAAATAACACAAAGATTGTGATGCGCTAGTGCGAGGTAAGGTGTTATGGAAAATAAGTCAGGAAGTATGAATGAAAAAATGTTTTCACAGGAACATGATACTGAAAGAACAATTAATAAAAAAGATAACAAAGCAAAGAATGAAGTTCTAACATACATCAGGGATTACCGTGTTATGACTAATCTCAAGTATCGGCTTATAACAAATATACTGATTCCGTTTTTAGCAATTTTTACATCAATGCTTATTGCCTGTTCAAAAACAGTCTGGGCATGGATAGGAGTTATAGTAATTGTTTATGATTTTTATATGATGTGCGAGGTGGTGCAGGACTATTTCTGCTTTGGCTGTATGTGCAAGAAGAATGCATTTGGCATGCATTTTTTAAAGACAGGTTTTAACGGAGTAAGATACTTTGAGAATGCAGTTCTTGTGGATATACTTGTAAGACCGATTCGTATTGGAATTACAATACTCATTGCTTCAATGCCATTTATTAATTTTGGAGTTAATATCTGGTCGATATTTGACATTATTATGATATCTTCAATTGTTTCGGTTGGCTCATTAAATATATTCAGATACATGGATATGGGAATGTATATTTATCTGCTGGCGCTTATAGTTATCTTCCCGGCAATTGCAGGTAGTATAGCTGTTTTGATTTATGGCGGGAGAATGTGGTTTATCGCACCTGTGTTAGCAGTGGTGCTTGTAGGCGTGATAGCAGCGACATATTATCATATGATGGTGCGTATCCGCAGATCATATGTTGATGTGTAGAGGCATTTTAAATTGGAAAGTATATTTGAAAAGGAGAAATATTATGCTGAAAGATATTAAATTAGGATTTAAATTATTGAGATATGGCTATAAACTGAAGTTGAATGTGATCATGTTTGTATTCTTTGCAGTAATCGGAATTGCATCCGATATAATGAGCAAGGGAACTTCCATCATAGGTGGTGTATACTTTATGATGTGCGGGATGTTCACATTTCAGCTCATCATGTCGATGGATGTGTCAGAGCTTATCCAGTCCACATCACTGAAAAAGAAGCTGCAGATATACATTCCGGTGATGTCAAGCACGGTAATCAATCTTGTTGTTTTCACATTTTTGGTAATAGAAAGAGTCATTCTGATACAGAATTCCGTAGCAGATAAGAAACAGCTTATCTTCACACTTTTTACGCTCGATGTTGAGCTGTTGACAGTATATCTGTACACAAGCATATGCTATAAGTATTATGTACTTGGGCTTTATCGTATTCATGGTTTTGTTTATGGGCGTTTTTACTGTGTTTTCAGGAGCAGCGTTTGTGCCGGTTTCTAATGCTGTTTTTAAGCTTGGACTCCCGGTGGTGGCATTGCTAGGCTATATTGCTATTTTTGCAGGTGGAGCGCTTGAGATATTGATAGGAGAGCTGCTTTACAAGAAGCCTTTGTCAGAATTCGCATTCAGGGGATTTTTCCGTGATGCAAAGTAGTGATGTTACTGTTCCCGCATAACAGTGTGACAAACAACATAGTGATTTCAAAAAATAAGAAATATTTTTGTAAAAATATTGAAAAAATGATCGCTTTGTAGTATGTTATCATTGTCGGTGCAAAAGCCGGCAATGAGACTAATTAACATATTATCAGGAGAAAAATATATTAAATGGATAGTGACAGTTATAGTAAACAACAGTTAGACGACTTGTTTATGGATATGATTGCCTACTATGATGGCGATCCAAAGAGAATCCAGCATTTCACCAAGGTGCACAGCTATGCAAGGCTTATCGGTATAGGAGAGGAGCTTGATGATGCCTCGCTCTTTATACTTGAGGCAGCGGCTTACACACACGATATCGGCATACGTGTGGCGGAGGAAAAGTATGGCAGGTGCGATGGAAAGCTTCAGGAGCAGGAGGGACCGATAATCGCCCAGAAGATGCTCTCACAGCTTGGCTTCGAGAATTACATAGTTGAAAGAATATGTTTTCTCATAGGTCACCATCACACATATGACAATATAGATGGTCTTGATTATCAGATACTCGTTGAGGCTGATTTCCTTGTAAATCTGTATGAGGATGATGCGGGAAACCGTGCAATCGACAAGGCATACAAGCACATATTCAAGACTGAAACAGGAAAAAAGATTTTTAGACTAATGTTCGGATATGAAGAAGAGGATTAGTATGAGCCGGGCCGGGAGGAGACTTCCGGCCCTTGTTCGTATTATGAGGCTTATATCAGAAATAGTAATTAATCAGAATAGTAAATATGCAGAATAGTTACATGAAATAATATTTGGGGATATGTCAAAAATTTTTGGATTTTGAGAAAGAAATAATATAATATGGCAAACAAAATAAATTATCAAAAATTAATGGAAGATTTAATAAAAGAAAATTGCATGTACAATAACTGCACTCCACGTCTTTTGCTTCATAGCTGCTGTGGACCGTGCAGCACATACTGCATACAGACGCTCTCGGAGTATTTTAAGGTGACGGTATTTTATTACAATCCAAACATTTATCCGCCAGAGGAATATCACATGAGAGCACAGGAGCAGAAGCGCTTTATAGATGAGTTTCCGGTGAAAAATCCGGTTCACTTTGTGGAGGGTGTGTACGACACCAGGCGCTTTTACGATATGGCACGCGGCATGGAGGCTGTGCCTGAGGGCGGGGAGAGGTGCTTTAAGTGCTACAGGCTGCGTCTTGAGGAGAGTGCACAGTATGCAAGGGAGCATGGCTTTGATTTTTTTACTACGACACTTTCCATCAGCCCGTTGAAGAATGCCGAAAAGCTCAATGAGATAGGAAAAGACTTAGAAAGCCAATATGGAGTGCGATATCTTTTTTCTGATTTTAAGAAGAAAGAGGGCTATAAAAAGTCCACGGAAATATCAAAGCAGTATGATATGTACAGGCAGTACTACTGCGGCTGTGTATTTTCCAAGGAGCAGCGTGACAGAGAGATTGCAGCACGTGGGTGAAAATGTGGTTGCGTGACAGCAAAAATTATTATATAATTTAGCACAGTAAAGCGGCTGTTTAGAGCAGGCGGCGGTATCACATCTTATTTTTATACAATACATTGTGATACATGAAAATAAATCATCATTTAATAATCAAGGAGGAATCTCATGGCACAGTTATGGGGAGGACGTTTCACAAAGGAGACAGATCAGCTCGTTTACAATTTCAATGCGTCCATTTCATTTGATCAGAAGTTTTATAAAGAGGATATAGAGGGCAGCATCGCCCATGTCACGATGCTTGGAAAGCAGGGCATAATTTCACAGGCAGAGAGCAACGATATAGTGGCTTGCCTAAAACAGATACTTAAGGAGGTAGAGTCAGGGAAGCTTGAAATCAGCTCAAAGTATGAGGATATCCACAGCTTCGTTGAGGCTACACTCATAGACAGGCTTGGTGACACGGGAAAGAAGCTTCACACAGGCCGAAGCAGAAACGACCAGGTAGCTCTTGACATGCGTCTTTTCACCAGAAAGACAGTGAAGGAGACTGATAATGAGCTTAAGGAGCTTTTAGCTGTTATCCTTAAGATTATGAAAGAAAACACACAGACTATCATGCCGGGCTTTACACATCTGCAGAAGGCCCAGCCAATCACTCTGGCTCACCATATGGGCGCATATTTTGAGATGTTTAAGAGGGACAGATCAAGACTGTGCGATATATATAAGAGAATGAACTATTGTCCGCTTGGCTCAGGAGCACTCGCAGGCACTACATATCCGCTTGATAGGGACTATACAGCACAGCTTCTGGATTTTTACGGACCGACACTTAACAGTATGGATGGTGTGTCAGACAGAGATTATCTGATTGAGTTTTTATCGGCTCTTTCAACTATCATGATGCATCTGTCACGTTTTTCTGAGGAAATTATCATATGGAATTCAAACGAGTACCAGTTTGTTGAGATTGACGATGCGTACAGCACAGGAAGCTCAATCATGCCACAGAAGAAAAATCCTGATATAGCAGAGCTTGTCAGAGGAAAGACAGGCCGTGTATACGGTGCGCTCATGTCGCTTCTCACCACCATGAAGGGTATTCCGCTTGCGTACAACAAGGATATGCAGGAGGATAAGGAGCTGGCATTTGATGCATTCGACACTGCAAAAGGATGTATCGCACTTTTTACAGGAATGATTGATACAATGAAGTTTAACAAGGACGTGATGAGAAAGAGTGCAAACAATGGCTTTACAAATGCCACAGATGCAGCTGATTATCTCGTTAAAAAGGGTGTACCGTTTAGGGATGCACATGGTATTGTAGGAAGAATAGTGCTTTACTGCATCGACAAGGGTATTGCAATCGACGATATGAGCATTGACGAGCTCAAGGCTATCTCTCCGGTATTTGAGAAGGATGTATTTGATGCCATTTCATTGGAGACTTGTGTCAGCACAAGGTGTACAGTTGGAGCACCATCAAAGACATCAATGGACAAGGTAATTGCCGTTTACGACGAGTATATGAAGTCAAATTGGCAGGATGAAGTATAGTTTTTGTGCATATTTTACAAAAAACAGGGAGAAAAATTATTAATTTAATATAGTTTTTTCCTTGTTTTTCATTAGAGTTTCAAGTAATATATTTCCTATAAAGACAGTTGTACGCGACAGACGGACAAAACCTGATTTTAATGTCAAAGTATAGTGTATGACATGGTCGAAGAAAATCTAGAAGATAGGGAGATTAGAGTAATGAGTGAAAAGCTTAAAGTAGGTATCCTCGGTGGAACAGGAATGGTAGGACAGAGATTTATTTCTCTTTTAGAGAATCATCCATGGTTTGAGGTAACAACAATTGCAGCAAGCCCAAGAAGTGCAGGCAAGACATACGAGGACGCCGTTGGTGATAGATGGAAAATGGACACACCAATGCCTGAGGCAGTTAAGAAAATCATCGTAAAGAACGTCAATGAGGTAGAAGAGGTTGCTTCACAGGTTGACTTCGTATTCTCAGCCGTTGATATGTCAAAGGACGAGATCAAGAAGATCGAGGAGGACTACGCAAAGACAGAGACTCCTGTAGTTTCAAACAATAGTGCCCACAGATGGACACCTGATGTGCCAATGGTTGTACCTGAAATCAACCCACAGCACATGGAGGTTATCAAATATCAGAAGGAGCGTCTCGGTACAAAGAGAGGTTTCGTAGCAGTAAAGCCAAACTGCTCAATCCAGTCATATGCTCCGGTTCTTACAGCATGGAAAGAGTTTGAGCCATATGAGGTTGTTGCTACAACATATCAGGCAATCTCAGGTGCCGGAAAGACATTCAAGGACTGGCCTGAGATGGTTGGAAACATCATTCCATTCATCGGTGGAGAGGAAGAGAAATCTGAGAAAGAGCCACTTCGTCTCTGGGGATATGTGGATGATGAGAAGAAACAGATTGTTCCTGCAGAGTCACCGGTTATCACATGCCAGTGTATCCGTGTTCCTGTATTAAACGGTCATACAGCAGCTGTATTTGTCAAGTTCAAAAAGAACCCTACAAAGGAGCAGCTCATCGAGGCACTCGAGAAGTTCAGCGGAGTACCACAGGAGCTGGGGCTTCCAAGCGCACCAAAGCAGTTTATCAGATACTGTGAAGAGGATAATCGTCCTCAGGTTGCACTTGATGTGGATTATGAGCATGGTATGGGAATCAATGTCGGACGTCTCAGAGAGGATACAGTCTATGACTGGAAGTTCGTCGGACTCTCACACAACACAGTACGTGGTGCAGCAGGTGGAGCAGTGCTTTGTGCAGAGCTTCTTAAGGCACAGGGTTACATCACAAAGAAGTAGATTTGGCAAAAGATTCAATTTTTATTAGGAGGGCGGATTTTCCGTTTGTGGGCTGTGGGCACCGGTGTACTCTCCGGTGAAGGCAGTGTGTTGAACGGAAAATCCTCACTCTGTGAATTAATTATTATGCAAAAGTCGAGCCTCTTAAAAGAGGCTCTCTTTTTTATTCTCAGTTGTTTTAAATAGTTACGCTTGAATTTATATTTTATCGTGGTAAAATAGATAATCTGAGTAGAATATATTTAAGAGGTAGATATAAGTGAAGAATAATAAGTATGAAATTGATATGGTGAACGGTTCAATAATGGATAAGCTTATTTCATTTGCGTTGCCGCTTATGATTTCGGGTATTTTGCAGTTAGCGTTTAATGCTGTGGATATTATTGTCGTGGGACAGTTTAGTGGAAGTAAATCACTGGCGGCTGTTGGCTCGACTACGGCACTTATCAATGTGTTTGTCAATTTGTTTATGGGTATATCGCTTGGTGCGAATGTGCTCGCTGCCAGATTTTATGCGGCAGGCAAGGATGAGGAGATGTCTAAGACGGTGCACACCTCTATTATGATTGCACTCATAAGTGGTATTGTGATGGGTGTGGTCGGTGTTATTTTTGCAAGGGGTGCGCTGGAAATTATGGGTACACCGGATGATGTTATAGGTCTTTCTACTATTTATATGAGGATTTATTTTTGCGGTATGCCGTTTTTTATGCTTTATAACTATGGTGCGGCGATTTTGCGTGCTGTCGGCGATACAAAGAGACCTCTTATCTTTTTGATTATTTCAGGCTGTATCAATGCACTGCTCAATCTGTTTTTTGTAATAGTGTGCAAACTGGATGTTGCAGGTGTTGCAATCGGTACAATTGTTTCGCAGTTTGTTTCCAGCGTACTTGTATTATATTGTTTGAGCAAAGCAGATACCAGCTATAAGCTCTGCTTTAATAAGCTTGCGATTGATAAGGAATATATGCTTCAGATATTTCAGGTGGGAATTCCGGCCGGCATACAGAGCACAGTCATAAATATCTCAAATGCCATGCTTCAGTCATCAGTCAATTCCTTTGGCTCAATAGCAATGGCTGGATATACGGCGGCAAACAATATACTTGGCTTTTTGTATGTATCTGTCAACTCAATCACACAGGCCTGCATGAGCTTCACGAGCCAGAACTATGCGGTAGGAAAACAAAAGAGAATGGACAGGGTACTGATAGACTGTCTGTTCCTCACGACAGCGGTAGCACTTGTGATGGGAAGTGCTTCATACATATTTGGAACACAGATACTTGGCATATATACAAGTAATAGCGAGGTAATTAAATCAGGACTTGAGATTATTTCGATTACAACAATCCCATATTTCCTGTGTGGAATCATGGACCTTTTTCCGGGAGCACTAAGAGGAATGGGATACTCAACTGTACCTATGATACTTTCTATAATAGGAACAGTCGGAGTCAGAATCATCTGGATATATGGTCTGTTTCCAAGCCACAGGTCGCTGTTTTTCCTGTTTATATCATATCCCGGTTCATGGATAGCGACAATCATCATGCAGGCTATCTGCTATATGTTTGTCAGAAATAAAGTGAAAGCTACAATAGGAGCTCGGAAATAATAATTAAAATCTATTTGTATATGTGTTAAATTGTGATATAATATTTCCAGTTGATTATTTTGGAGGAATATTTATGAAAGCAAAACACACAGATTTAGAGAAACTTGAGCAGCTCTATAAAGAGTCGGGTAACCAACTCGTAGTGCTCTACGGAAGGAGAGGCTGTCAAAAGGAGGAGCTCATAAAGGAATTTTGTGACGGAAAGAAATTCTTTTACTACAGATGCAGACAGGCATCGCCAGAGCATCAGCTTGAGATGATGGGGGAGGAGATAAGCCGTCAGTACAAGGTGAGCCTGAGCAGACAGACATATGAGGAGTACTTCGCGAGAATCAAATCAGGAGACCCTTCCAAGCTTGTCGTGATAATCGATGAGGCACAGTTTGTGGCAAAGAGGGATGCATCATTTATGGAAGCAGTTGCAAAGCTTAAAAAGCACAAGCTGTATCCGGGACCTGTGCTTATAATACTTGCCACATCATCTACAGTCTGGGCCACACAAGAGGCAGCAGAGCAGTTTAAGGGAGCCAAAATGAAGATTGAATCGCTCAATTTCCTTGAGGTTGTAAGACATTTTGAAAGTCTTCCGGTTGCGGAAATCGTGAGAATTTACGGAGCAATCGGTGGAGTTCCGGCATATCTGGATAAGTGGGATGCAGCTAAATCCTTTAAGGATAACATATGCAGGCTTGTATTGACACCATCGGGAGCACTGTATGGTGAGGCGGATGCTGTTATATCCTCAGAGCTTCGAGAGCTTTCTGCATATAGCACAATACTTGCAGCAATCGCAAGAGGTGAGAACAAGCTCAATGATATTTTCCATGCGACAGGATTTTCACGTGCCAAAATCAGCGTATATTTAAAAAATCTTGCCACCTTCAATATAGTGGAAAAGGTAGTTTCATTTGAGACCGGCGGATGGGAAAATGCAAAGAAGGGCGTATATCAGATAAAAGACACATTTGTTAATTTCTGGTTTAAGTTTGTCTATCCGAATATGTCTAATCTGTATCTGCTTTCACCGGAAGAGTTTTATGATACATATATAGAAAAAGAGCTTGATGCGTATCTTGAGAGATATTTCAGGGAGGTCTGCACAGAGTATCTGCTTATATTAAATCAGATGGGACAGCTTCCGTTTACCATAAAGCGTGTGGGTACATGGATTGGAAAGACAGGCCGCATAGACATCGTGGCTCAGAGTGAGGATAGAAGGAGTATCATCGGCTTCTGCAACTGGGACAAGCCAATGATGACCATGGATATGTGCGAGAATATGGCTATGGCTATGGAGCAGGCAAGGCTTACATCTGATGACTATTATCTGTTTTCGGCAACGGATTTTGAGCCTGCACTGCAAAGCTATGTGGTCAGAGACCCTAGATTCAAGCTCATCAACATGAATGAATTATAGAGGAGCTTATGGGAAAATCACTGATAATAACAGAGAAGCCATCCGTGGCACAGGAATTTGCGAAGGTGCTGCGGGTGAGCGGACGCAATGACGGTTATATAGAAAATGGAGAATATGTGATTTCATGGTGCGTGGGACATCTGGTCGGGCTGGTCTACCCTGAGTCCTACGACATGAAATACAAGAAATGGCGTCTTGAGGATCTGCCGTTTCTGCCAAAGGAATACAAATATGATGTGATAGACAGCGTGCGCAAGCAGTACAATATTGTGCACGCTCTTTTGCAGAGAGAGGACATTGACAGAGTTTACTGGGCAGGTGATGCCGGAAAAGAAGGACAGACCATCGAGGAGAATATCAGAAACTTTGGTGGTGTCAGGGAAGGCATGGAGGAGCTTCGAGTCTGGATAGATTCGCAGACCGAGGAAGAAATCCTAAGAGGCATAAAAGAGGCAAAGCCGATGAGTGCGTATGCAAACCTCGGAAAGAGCGGCATCATGCGTACCATCGAGGACTATGCGATGGGCATCAACTTTTCGCGTGTCATGTCGGTCAAATACGGCAATCTGCTAAACGATGCAGCGGGTACACGCTCGTACACGGCAATCGCGGTCGGACGAGTGATGACCTGTGTGCTTGGAATGGTAGTAATCCGTGAGCGCGAAATCAGAAACTTTAAGGAGACTCCGTTTTACAGGGTAATCGGCAGGTTTACGGATGCCGGTGTAGAGGCAGAGTGGAAGGCTGTAGAAGGCTCAAGGTACTTTGAATCACCGCTTTTATACAAGGAAAACGGCTTCAAAGAGGAAAAAGATGCACTCGCTTTAATTGAAGAATTAAACGGCAAACAGGCAAAAGTTAAATCTATAGTTAAGAATATTGCTAAAAAAAGAGCACCGCTTCTTTTCAACCTGGCGGAGCTGCAGGCAGAGTGCTCAAAGAAGTTTAAAATCAGCCCTGATGAGACATTACAGGTGGCTCAGGATCTGTATGAAAAAAAGCTCACCACCTATCCTAGAACAGATGCCAGGGTGCTCTCAAGCGCTGTGGCAAAGGAGATTGGAAAAAATATAAGCAGGCTTAAAGGTTTTGAATCGACAGCAGACTTTGTGGAGCATATTATGCAAAAGAGGCTATATGCCAACATAGCTGATACGCAGTACACGGATGACAGCAAGGTAACAGATCACTATGCTATCATTCCGACAGGTCAGCTTACAGAGCTTTCGGGGCTTACATCGCTTCAAAGAGCAGTATTTGAACTGATTGTCAGGCGTTTCCTTAGTATTTTTTATCCACCGGCAGAGTATGAGAATGTGAAGCTTGTCGTAGATGTGGATAAGGAAAGTTTTTTTGCATCATCAAAGGTACTAAAGAGCGAGGGCTATTTACAGGTGGCGAATCCGCCGAAAAAGAAGTCGTTTGAGGAATCAAACGCACGAATACTTGGTAAAAACAGTGAAACTGCAGATAGTACAGATGAAAACAGCACAGCAAACGGCAGCAATGATGAGATAGTCGTAAATCCCAAGGTGATGCTTGAGCTTGCCGATAAGCTAAAGGCGGGGGATGAGATAGCATGCCAAGGCTATAATATCAAGTTTGGTAAGACATCTCCGCCAAAGCGCTATACATCAGGCTCCATGGTGCTTGCCATGGAAAATGCAGGACAGCTTATCGAGGACGAGGAGCTTCGTGAGCAGATAAAGGGCTCAGGAATAGGCACCTCAGCAACGAGAGCGGAGATAATCCAGAAGCTTGTCCGTATAGGATATCTGAATCTGAACAAAAAGACGCAGATACTCACACCAGAAAGCCTTGGCGAGATGGTATTTGAGGTCGTATACATGACAGTTCCGGCACTTCTTAATCCAAAGATGACAGCCAACTGGGAAAAGGGACTGGACGGAATTACAAGGGGCACGGTGGATTTCTGGGAATACAGAGGAAAGCTTGAGAGCTTTATCCGCAAAGAGACAGAAAAGATGATTGAGCAGAATCTGCGCCCTGAGATTGCAGAGCGCATCAGCAGCTTTGCAGGCAAAAATGCCAGAGGTGCGGCGGCCAGACGAAAGATAGGTGTCAAGTGCCCTGTCTGCGGCGGTGAGATAGTGACCACACCGTTTGGCTATGGCTGCGCCAATTACAAAAATGATAAATCAGGATGTAATTTTAATATCGGACAGGTGGCAGGACTTGATATTCCGGAGGAACAGGTCAAAAAGCTGATTGAAGAAGGAATCACCGACACAATCCGTGGTTTTAAGTCGAAGAGCGGCAAGCGCTTTGATGCATGTCTAAAGCTTAACAAGGATGAACAGACGAACAAGGTATCAGCCACCTTTGATTTTGAAAATGTAAAGCCGCAAAAGGTCGAGGGCATTGTATGCCCGGACTGTGGAGGCGATATATATGTGTCGCCATACGGCTACCGATGTGCAAACTATAACAGACAGACAGAGGATGGCTGCCATTTCTTCGTTGGAAGGATAGCAGACAAGCAGCTGTCACAGGTACAGTTTTTAGAGCTCATGGCAAACGGCAGAACAGAGACGATAAAGGGCTTTAAATCAAAATCGGGAAAGCGCTTCAACGCATGTCTTATGTTAAAGAAGGAGCCTGTCACAGAGGGCAGTGAGAAAATGCATACAGTCGTGGCTTTTGACTTTGACAATGTGGAGGATGAAATCATAAAGGATGTTGTCTGTCCGCTTTGTGGTGGTCAGATAAAAAAGACATCGTTTGGCTATGGATGTGTGAACTACAAGGGTGATGAGCCGGGAAGCTGCCGCTTTTCGGTGGGACAGATTGCGGGAAAGACAATCACAGCCGCAAACCTAAAGCAGCTTCTTAATGATAAAAAGACCGAGACCATACGAGGATTTAAATCCAAAAGCGGGAAACGCTTCGATGCGTGCTTGGTGCTTAAGGAGGATGAAAACAAGAAGCTCTCTGTCCAGTTTGATTTTGACCATGTAGAGCCAAAGACAGTGAAGGATGTAGTATGTCCGAAGTGCGGAGGCAAAATCCAGGTGGCGCCGTTTGGCTTTGTATGCGAGAACAACAGACGTGATGATCCTGAGAGCTGCCGCTTTATGGTGGGCAAGGTCGCAAGCGTCAAGATAAAGGAATTAGTCCTTAAGGAGCTTCTGACAAAGAAAAAGACAGAAGTTATATCAGGATTTGTCTCAAAGACAGGCATGAAGTTTGACGCACCGCTAAAGCTCACCGAAGACGGAGATATAGCCTTTGATTTCCCCGAAAAACCAAAGCCAATCGAGACCAATGTACTCTGTCCAAAGTGTGGCAGACCTCTCAAAAAGACACAGTGGAAATATGAGTGTGAGTGCGGCTTCAATGTTTGGCATACTGTGGCAAAGGTGGAGCTTTCAGAGGAAATTCTCACGGAGCTGTTTACCACAGGAAAGACCAAAAAGAAGGTCACAGGCTTCACCTCCAAGGCGGGAAATGTATTTGATACATGTCTTAAGTTTGAAAATGACCAGATATCATTTGATTTCGATAACCCAGGTGAGGAAGAAGTGCAGAGCGCGGCTGAATTACATAACAATGCTGATACACAGAGCAATACTGATGCACATAACAATGCTGAAGTACAGAGCACGGCAGATGATGCGCCGGATGAGACAACCCTGAATAATACAACCATGGATGAGATGGGAATCCCAGAGGAATTTCTGGCAGGATTTGATATGGCAGCTGATAGTGCACAGGCAGATGATGTGTCGGAGGCGGCACTTGCGGCCGCGCATGAGCTGTTCGGTGAGTAGCTCTGCCTATAATTAATTATTAAATCTATAATTAATATGAATTTTTATATTTATGTTTAATGCTTATATTTAAGATTAAAATGACAGTTAAAAAAATAGTCAATAATTTTCACATAATAAATAAAAGAAAGGACATAGAAAATGGAAAACGCTAAAATAACAAATCTCTATAATCTGGATGAAACAATCGCAAAGGAGTATTTATCACAGTTCACTTATCCATGGGAGGCACTTGCCGGAATAAGTGATTTCATCAAGGAGCTCGGACCAACACTCGACCCTGAAATCTATGAGAAAAGAGGCGAGGATATCTGGGTAGCAAAGAGCGCAACAGTATTTGACAGCGCATATCTGCACGGTCCACTCATCATCTGCGAGGATGCAGAAATCAGACAGTGTGCTTTTATCCGTGGCAGTGCAATCGTAGGAAAGGGCTCAGTAGTGGGAAACTCCACAGAGCTTAAAAATGTAATCATCTTTAACTCAGTACAGGTGCCACACTACAACTATGTAGGAGATTCAATCCTGGGCTACAAATCACATATGGGCGCAGGCTCTATTACATCAAATGTAAAGAGTGACAAGACTCTTGTAGTCGTAAAGGATGTTTACGATACAAAAGAGGAGATTGAAACCGGCCGCAAGAAATTCGGCGCTATGCTCGGTGACCATGTGGAGGTGGGCTGCAACTCAGTGCTCAATCCGGGAACAGTAATAGGAAGAAATTCAAACATTTATCCGCTTTCAAGAGTACGCGGAGTCATCCCTGCAAACCACATTTTTAAGGACAAGGACAACGTAGTTCTTAAAAAATAGTAATGTTTTTTGAAAAAATATTGTATTTTTGTTGTTTTTTGTCGATGATACTCTAGACTTATGACAAAAAATATGAGAGAATAAATCGGGTATGTTAAAACCATAACGAAAGGAGTCTTAAGATGATTTACACTAAGGAAGTTGAAAACATGTGTCCTGTAGCTAAGGGCGCAAAACATGAGCCAGCTCCTATCCCAGAAGAAGGAAAATGGGTTCATTCTAAGAAAATTGAGGACATTTCAGGATTTACACACGGTGTAGGCTGGTGTGCACCACAGCAGGGTGCCTGCAAGCTCTCACTCAATGTAAAGAATGGAGTAATTGAAGAGGCATTAGTTGAGACTATCGGATGCTCAGGAATGACACACTCTGCAGCTATGGCAGCAGAAATCTTACAGGGTAAGACAATTCTTGAGGCATTAAACACAGACTTAGTTTGTGATGCCATCAATACAGCTATGAGAGAGTTATTCTTACAGATCGTTTACGGTCGTACACAGTCTGCATTCTCTGATGATGGACTTGCTGTTGGAGCAGGACTTGAGGATTTAGGAAAGGGACTTCGCTCACAGGTTGGTACAATGTACGCAACAAAGGCAAAGGGAGTTCGTTACCTTGAGATGGCTGAGGGCTATGTAACAGGAATCGCTCTTGACAAGAACGATGAAGTAATTGGATACCAGTTCGTTTCTCTTGGAAAAATGACAGATTTTATCAAAAAGGGTGATGACGCTAACACAGCTTGGGAGAAAGCTTCAGGATCATACGGTCGTGTAACTCCAGAGCAGGGTGCTGTTAGGATCATCGATCCAAGACAGGAATAAGAGGAAAGGAGAACGACAATGGCATTATTTGAAGCATATGAAAGAAGAATAGACCAGATCAATGCTGTACTTAACAGCTATGGTATCAGCTCAATCGAAGAAGCTGAAAAGATTACAAAGGACGCTGGACTTGATGTTTACGATCAGGTAAAGAAAATCCAGCCAATCTGTTTCGAGAACGCTTGCTGGGCATACACAGTTGGTGCAGCAATCGCAATCAAAAAAGGATGTAGAAGAGCAGCAGACGCTGCAGCAGCAATCGGAGAGGGACTTCAGGCATTCTGTATCCCTGGATCAGTTGCTGATCACCGTAAGGTAGGTTTAGGACATGGTAACCTTGGAAAGATGCTCCTCGAGGAGGAGACAGAGTGCTTCTGTTTCTTAGCAGGTCACGAGTCATTCGCAGCTGCTGAGGGTGCTATCGGAATCGCTGAGAAGGCAAACAAGGTTCGTCAGAAACCACTGCGTGTTATCCTTAACGGACTTGGAAAAGACGCTGCACAGATCATCTCACGTATCAACGGATTCACATTCGTAGAGACACAGTATGACTACAAGGCAGCTAAGCTCAACATCGTATCTGAGCATGCATACTCAGATGGACTCCGTGCAACAGTTAAGTGTTACGGTGCAGATGATGTTCAGGAAGGTGTTGCAATCATGCATCACGAGAACGTTGGTGTTTCTATCACAGGAAACTCTACAAACCCAACTCGTTTCCAGCATCCGGTAGCAGGTACATACAAGAAAGAGTGTATCGAGCAGGGCAAGAAGTACTTCTCAGTAGCATCAGGCGGTGGTACAGGACGTACACTTCACCCAGACAACATGGCAGCAGGACCAGCTTCATACGGTATGACAGATACAATGGGACGTATGCATTCAGATGCACAGTTCGCAGGATCTTCATCAGTTCCGGCTCACGTTGAGATGATGGGACTTATCGGAATGGGTAATAACCCAATGGTTGGTGCTACAGTAGCAGTTGCCGTTTCTGTACAGCAGGCTGCTGATGAGGGCAAATTCTAAATAGAAAGCTTGATTTTATAGGCTTTTTGGAGAGTCTTTGGAGAAATCCGAAGGCTCTCTTATTTTTTATGTCTACCAAGTTTACGTGTTAATCCTAAGCCAAAGTCTACGAGATGTCTACAGATTTTTTGTAGAACATAAAATTTTGGATTGACATATTTTCACATGACAGGTAATATAATATTAAAGACAGACAACTTGAGTGTCTGCCAAGCGGTAAAGTAAGGTGTTGTGCCAGAGAGCAGTGCCTTATGAGCTTTATAAGGGTTTAACATTTACCACAATCTGGCTAGAGGTTAATCCTCGAAAGAAAATGTTAGAAGGGCTCTGCTTTTGCAGAGCCTTTCTTAATCTAAAGAAGTAGTGGAGAACTGTAATGAGAAATGTTATAGATTGTATAAATGCCTTTATTCCGCTATTATCGACAGAATACGAGCTTGTGTTGGGCCGAAAAAGTGTTGCAGTTACATTAAATTAAAATAATATTTTTTTACATAAGTCATTTGGACTAACAATCCAGATGGCTATTTTTTACTCATTACCAATAATGCTAAAAAGGTATTATCAGAGGCACAGGAGTAATTTTATACCAAGTGTGAGCAGATAAAGTCGCAGGTATCTGAGGTGAAAGAGCAGAAACAGAGGATTTATTTTTAGCATTAATTTATTATGGAACAAGCTTATTATTTATTGTTATAGGAAATTACCTGCCAAAGATTAAGCAGAACAATACGATAGGAATCAGGATCGTATTGACATTGCAGGATGAAGAAAACTGGAATGCAACTCATAGCTTTAGTGGAAGGATATGGGGGACATCAGGTATTTTATGTATGCTATGCACATTACATTTGATAAAATCTGTGAGTAAAGAAGCTTGCATAAAAGCTAAGTAAGTTATTAATAAAATTGTGTAATTTATTTCTCATGGAAATTCATCTCCTTTCTGTTTACGATGTCATTATAGAATACGAAAAGAATTATTACTTGCCAAAATAACAGAATATATAGTCAAAAGTTGCTTAATACAGTGACAGGTTAAAATATCCTGCAATACTGTCATTGGTCAGTTTATTTATACAATTTAATATTGGAATATTTTACAACTATGACACAAGTATGCAACATAATAAACGAATGCTTTTGATAGAGTAATGATACACAATATCAGTTACAAAGAAGCAGGAGGATAGAAAGTGGACATGACACATAATAAATGTTGCAGACATGGGGCAAATTTACGTCGAAGGAGACGCAGGCGCAGAAAAATACTGCGTTCTATCATATTTTCCTATAGTATCATAGCTGTGGCTGTATTTGTGGCTGTTGGAAGCAGTATGATAAGATCAGGTGATGGCAGGAAAAATAGATATGATGTTGAAGCCGGAAATAATACATATGATAATGCTGTTATAGAAAATAGCAAAATCTCTGAAAAGAATAAGATACAAAATAATCAGTCGATGCTTGATGATATAATGAACAGTACCCAATATCCAAAACAGCTAAAGGACCTTGCTTTGAAGAATGAAGAGGCACTCGAGTTTGTGTATGATTATCCGGCGGAACATGTGAAGGAACACACAATTGATTTGACAGAAGAAGTGTCTATGGATAGTGTTCCGTTATTTGTGCAGTGGGATAAACGCTGGGGCTACGAAAAATATAGCGGCAATTTCTTTGCAGCAAGCGGATGCGGTCCCACTACACTTTCGATGGTAGTGGTTTATCTGACGCACGATAGGGAGGCATCACCTATTGCAGTAGCAAAGTATTCAAAGGAAGCCGGTTACAGTGTAGATGGATCGGGAAGTTCATGGACGCTTATAAGTGAAGGCTGCAGGCACTACGGCGTAAAAGCAAAGGCAGTGGCGCTGGATGAGAGCAGAATGAAAGCAGAGCTTGATGAAGGACATCCTATTGTGGTAAATGTAGGACCGGGAGATTTTACCGATACAGGGCATTTTATGGTTATAACAGGCTACGATGATGAAGGATTTTCAATAAATGATCCAAACAGCATTGAAAAAAGTGGCAAAAGGTGGTTATTCAAAAATATATCATCTCAGATTAGAGCTGTCTGGAGTATGTATGTGTGAGAATATATTTGTATAAGTGCCGGTAAAACATCCTATTATTGAGTTAAATAACAGGGTGTTTTTTACAACTATGACACATCTTTATGCTATAATAATTTTATCATAATCATAGAAGAGGAGCAGCTTATGACCAGTATTCTCATAGTGGAAGATGACAACGACATAAATAATTTAATATGCAACACCCTGAAGGCAGAGGGATATCAATGCGAAAGAGCGTTTGATGGCAAGGAAGGGGCGGACAAAATTGAACAGAACAGATATGATCTGCTGCTGCTTGATATTATGCTTCCTGAGATAAATGGTTATGAATTGCTTGACTATGTCAGGAGAATTGGGGATACTCCGGTCATAATAATATCTGCCATGGGACAGGTGGATGAAAGGATACGCGGGCTTCGTATGGGCGCGGATGATTACATATGCAAACCATTTCAGATAGGGGAGCTGCTTGCGAGAGTGGAAACCGTATTAAGACGCACTCAGCGCATGGCAGAGCGTCTGGAAATAGAGGATGTAGCTATAGATCCTAAATCACGTACGGTGACAAAGGCAGGTGAGCAGGTAGAGCTCACAGTAAAGGAATTTGATCTGCTGTATGAGCTTATGAAGAATAAGAATGTTGCACTCAGCAGGCGCAGGCTTTATGAGCTTGTATGGCAGGAGGAGTATACCGGGGAGACAAGGACACTGGACTCACATGTACAAAGACTAAGAAAAAAGCTTGACTGGAATGAAAAGATTGTCACAGTTTTCAGGATTGGCTATCGTCTGGAGGTTCGCGGATGAAATTTTTCTATAAAATGTTTCTTGGAATGACAGTGATACTGGCTGTTGCCCTTGGAATGATAGAATATGTGACTCTATCATATTCGCTGGAGCATGCAGTGAAAAGGGAGCAGGACAGTGCACTTTCACAGCATCAGATGATAAAATACTCGATTGAAACTGTCATACTTAATATGAAGAGTGAAGATGTGGATAAGGAGCTTACAGATATGATGTCGCAGTCGGCAAAATCCATTGTTGGAGATGAAGGAGGAATGTATCTTGCTGATGATGATGGAAAAAGGATATATGCCAATTCATGTAATTATGAGCAAAAGGATATAAAGGTAAAGGATGGTACGCTTACATACAGTATAGTGTCAAAAGAAAATACTAAGGATACCGGTGAAAAGCAAAGCAGCAGATATATCCATGTCAAAAGCAGCTTTAAACTGAATGATAACAGGTATATTCTGATAACGGAAAGTGATATTACACCGGTTTTCGATGAGTCAAAGGAGCTTAGGTATAGATGCAGCGTGTACTACATTGTTATACTTGCTGTTGGTATGATGGTCATATTGATACTTTCTTGGATGATTACAAAGCCTCTTGCCGGATTAACAGCCACCACCAAAAAATTTGCAGATGGTGATTACACGGCAAGAAGTGATGTGAAGACAAAGGATGAAATAGGTGAGCTTGCGAGGGCTTTCAACGAGCTTGCGAAAAACCTTGAAAGCAAAGTTTATGAACTTCAGATGGCGGCAAAGAAGCAGGAGGATTTTACTGCAAACTTCGCACATGAGCTCAAAACCCCAATGACATCAATTATAGGATATGCCGATACACTGTATCAGAAAAAAATGTCCGAGGATGAGGTGCACAGTGCTGCCGGAGTCATACTGAATGAGGGCATGAGGCTTGAAGCATTATCATTTAAGCTGCTGGAGCTTATCACTCTTGATAAAAATGATTTCAGGCTTGAAGAGACAAGAATATCTGAGATTATAGCAGATTGTGTGGAAACCGCACATGAAGCGGCAAGAAAGCATAATACAGAGATTGTGTACAGTGCGGATGAGGCATGGGTGTGGCTGGAATATGATCTGTTTAAGACCATGCTTCTTAATCTGATAGACAATGCAGTGAAATCAGGAGGCAGCAAGGTAGATGTATCAGGCAGACTTATTTCGCACAGTATTTATCGTATTGCAGTTTCGGACAATGGAAGAGGAATACCGCCTGAGGATATAGAGCGCATTACAGAGGCTTTTTATATGGTTGACAAGTCACGATCAAGAAGTGAGCATGGAGCAGGGCTTGGGCTTGCACTTGTATCAAGGATTGCTAAGCTGCATGATACAAAAATCCATTATGAGAGTGAGTCAGGTAAAGGAACCAAGGTGTATTTTGACATGAAAGCGGAGGCATTGGATGAGAAGTAAGCATTTATCAGTGCGCAAATGTATTGATAAAAAACCGGATAAAATCAAGGGAATAGTGTGTATATGCATTATTCTGGCAGTTGTATGTGCGGGAAATATGATACCGAATTATCTGATTTCACTTAAAGCAGCAAAAATTGCCAAAACGAGTACTACGATAAGCAACGCAGATATAAGCCCCTACAGCCACTCTATTTCAGCTGAAGAGAGGCTTACAAAGATGATGTCTCTGATGCAGGACAATGTAAATGAGCTGTGGAATGGGAAATATAGTGAGAAAAGGGAACCGTTGGATACTGAGATTCCGGTGGGACAGGCTTATACGGCTATTCAGACTTTTCTGAAGGGTGCCTGTGAGCTGCAGAAGCAGTCAGGTATTATGCAGATGCTCGGTGAAGACGATATAGTTATGCTCCAAAGCCTTGAAAGTAACTATTCAAAGGATACAGACAGCGAAACAGAACAGACATATGAAGCAGCTCCTTGGCAATATGGTGCAGCAGTTGCTTTGGATGATAGCTTTGACAACACAATATCGGATTATTTTGTAACATCGGATATAAGTAAGGAATTGTCGGCGTGGATATTTATAATATCATTTGAAGATACGAGAATGCTGGCTGCTGTTGATGCGGTGCTTGGAGTACCGTTTTATATTACATATTATTGTGCAGATGTGGATAGTCCTAAGGCACAGGCTGCAGTGATGAGAGATTTATATGCAAAGACATATGGCAGTGATTATTCTATGGGTGATCCAAAAGAGTCTGAATCAAAAATAGATTCTTCCTTTGAGACAAATATAATAGAGAATTTTTATTATGGGAATAATTATACGCAAGGGGATGATGAATATACCGGTTTTGAACCTTATGTATACTCTTGTTCATCGGACAAGCTGCAGATGGAATATCAGGTTATTACAAGAATCCAAAGATTTGAAAAAAAGGGAAAGCAAGTGACATCATATAATTCGCGTGTTAATATATGTCTATACTAACCGGACTAAAAAGCTCTCTGTGCAATGCACGGGAGCTTTTTAAATTGCATGCAAGCATCAATGATATCTTTTTGCCCCTCATTTCATAATAATTATAACAGTATCATTTAGTGCATGATTTGTACAATTTATTACATTGCTCTTTGCAAGGGTTTTGTTATATCTTAGATATAACAAAGCAGTTATTGTTCTTGGTTTTATATATTAATAATTGGAAAGTGAGGAAAAATATGAACGCTGATATGAAATGGCTTGATAATCCGGAAGTGTTTAAGGTAAATCAATTGGAACCACATAGTGATCATTGCTATTATCTGGATTATTCAGACATGAAAAAAGAAAAAAATCCATTATTACAGTCATTAAATGGTCAATGGGAGTTTGCTTACAGCAAAAATGTGATGGAAAGACCTGTTGATTTTTATAAGGAAACATTTGATGCATCAGGATTCGATAAAATTATGGTTCCCGGACATATTGAACTGGCCGGATATGATAAAATACGTTACATCAACACTATGTATCCGTGGGAAGGAAAAGAGTACCACAGAGGAGCATATAGTATGGAGGCAACCGGAGCAGAAGAAGGAATGTTCTCAGAAGCACAGTACAATCCGGTAGGCTCTTATATCAAATACTTTGATTTGGATAAGAACATGTGTGGAAAAAGAATCCATATATGCTTCGAAGGTGTAGAAGAAGCTATGTATCTGTGGCTTAATGGTCAGTTTATAGGTTATGCAGAGGACAGCTTCACACCTTCAGAGTTTGATCTGACACCATATGTTAAGGAAAAAGGAAATGTTCTGGCAGTGCAGGTACATAAGATGAGCACGGCGGCATTTTTAGAGGATCAGGACTTTTTCAGATTTTTTGGAATTTTCAGAAATGTTACTTTGAAGGCAATTCCGGATGTTCATCTGGAGGATGTATGGTTCAAACCTGTGTTAAATCAAGATAATGAAAGCGGAAGCGTATCTGTCAGCATGAAGGTATCTGCTACTGACAGTCAGAAGGTAACTGCTGGCTTTATTTTAAAAGACAGAGAAGAAAATATATTAGTTGAGAAGTCATTACAGTTAAATAAAGAAAACAACCATTTGGAAGGCACGATTTGTGTTGACTTGGAAAGTGTCAAGCTGTGGGATAATCATAATCCATATTTATATCATGCTTATGTTGAGCTTAAAGCAGAGGATGGTTCACTGGCCGAGGTAATCCCTTATGATATCGGTTTCAGAAGAATAGAGATTATAGATAAAGTAATATATTTGAATGGAAAACGTCTTGTTATAACGGGAGTAAACCGTCATGAGTGGAATGCAAGAACAGGAAGATGCATTGGTATAGAAGACATGAAGGCAGATATATCATGTATGTTAAGAAACAATATTAATTCTGTGCGTACCTGTCACTATCCTGACCAGATACCATGGTACTATATGTGCGACGATGCAGGTATTTATGTGATGGCAGAAACAAATCTGGAGAGCCATGGGTCATTCCAAAAACTTGGGGCAATCGAACCGTCATGCAATGTACCGGGATCTATTCCACAGTGGAGAGATGCAGTGCTTGAGCGTGCAAAAAACAATTTCGAAACTTTTAAAAACCATACATCCATCCTTTTCTGGTCATTAGGAAATGAATCCTATGCAGGAGACGACATTGAGGCAATGAACGTTTATTTTGCCGAAAAGAAGGATGGAAGATTAGTTCATTATGAAAGCGCTTATTATAATAGGGCATATGAGGATACTATTTCTGATTTTGAGACCAGAATGTATGCAAAACCGGAGGATGTAGAGGAATACTTGAATAACAGTCCGAAAAAACCGTATATTTTATGCGAATTCATGCATGATATGGGAAATTCAATGGGTGGACTTGGCTCTTATATGAAGCTGATTGACAAATACGATATGTATCATGGCGGATTTATATGGGATTTTATTGACCAGGCAATTATGGTAAAAGATCCCGTTACAGGAAAAGACGTTTTACGCTATGGTGGAGATTTTGATGATAAACCGGCAGACTATGAATTTTCAGCAAATGGAATCGTATTTGCTGACAGGAAAGAAAAACCGGCAATGCAGGAAGTGAGGTATTACTATGGCTTATACAGATAAATTAAGAGTGGTCTATGGTGACTATACACTTGGTGTACATGGGGAGAAATTTGATTATATTTTTTCTTATGCACAGGGTGGACTGGAATCTATCGTTAAAAATGGATATGAGTGGCTGTATCGTTGCCCAAAGCCTACTTTCTGGAGAGCGTTGACAGATAATGACAGGGGAAGCAAGTTCCATATTAAAAGCGGAAGCTGGCTTTCGGCAGATATGTTTATTGACTGTAAGGGAATACAGGTGATCATGGATGGCAAGGAGCAAAAACCATATGCACCTGATAATAACAGCTATGGCGGTGATGTTTATGCTGATGAAATTATTGTAAAATATACATACGAGACCATAACAACTCCGGCGACAACTGTTCTTGTGAGCTATAGCGTTGATGCGTCCGGAAAGATTCGCGTGGATGTACATTATAATGGAGTACAGGGGCTCCCTGAATTTCCTGTATTTGGAATGAGATTTATTATGCCAACATTGGCTGACAAATATTTATATAAGGGACTCTCCGGGGAAACATATCCTGACAGAAAAGCAGGTGCACAAGAAGGCGTCTATGAGATCAGTGATCTGAGTCTTACACAATATCTTGTTCCGCAGGAATGTGGTATGAGAATGGATACAGAGTGGCTTGAAATTACAAGACATACGTCTCTTGATAACAGCAGGACAGATAGCTCATCACAGACACTGCGTATTGAAAAGAATGATGAAAAATTTGCATTTTCTTGTCTGCCTTATACCGCATCTGAGATTGAAAACGCTCTTCACCATGAAGAACTGCCACCGGCAAGAAGAACTGTTTTATGCATATATGGCGCAGTAAGAGGTGTTGGAGGTATCGACAGCTGGGGAACTGATGTGGAAGAGGATTATCGTATCAGTGCGGAGACTGATAAGGATTATTCTTTTACAATCTGTTAGTCATTAATTAAAACGAAAAGTACAGTGATAAAATTAGCATTATAATATTGCTGATGGAACAATATGATTTTGGTAGAAGTGGTTTAGGTTTTTGCTTAAGCCGGATAAAGCAGGAGCATTTGCTCCTGCTTTTGTCTTTTTATTATGTATTTCTGGCTCTGTATTCAGAAGGAGAACATCCTTTTTGTTTATGGAACAATCTACTGAAGTATAGTGGATTATTGTATCCGACAATGCCTGCAATCTCGTTTATAGAGTAGGATGTCGTTTCAAGCAGCACCTGTGCGTTTGTCATCCTTAGTGCTGTGAGAAATTGTACTGGTGTATTACCGGTATATTTCCGAAAGCTTCTGATAAACCAGCTTATGCTCATACCAATTGATGAAGCATATTCCTCCACGTTAATAGCGCGGTTGTAGTTTGTATTGAAATATGTAATTGCTGTATCTATCTGGCTGTCAAGGAATTCATTTCTGATTACATGCTCAGTTGTTATTTTACGGTTAAATATAATCAAAAGGTGTCGTAGCAAAAGCATGAGCATTTCCTCATAATTGTCCTGACATCTTTGAAGCTCTGTAATAATCCTTTTGAAAACCTGTTCATATTCAAGAGACGTTCCAACATTAAAGACTCTTTTATTGTCTGTAAATCCGTATTTTCTTAAAGTGTTTTTTACGTCGCTTCCGGTAAAGTGAAGCCAATATATCTGAGTCTTATCCTTACCATAAAATTCATATTTTTGAAGCTCTTTTGGGCGAAATAACACTATATGTCCTGCTGGAATGATTGTCTCATTTTCAGGATTGTCAAAGTGGAAATGAACAAGACCGGATGATATGTATATAATCTGGTAATCCAGTCTTCCTCTGGGCCTGTATGTAGGCATCTTAGGATGCTGTGACAGGCGATAGGTTCCGCAGCTTCCTACAATCAGAGGGCGGCTTTTATCTTTAAAATCTTTATGTGAATGATTCAAATATCCCGTGTTAATATACATTACACACCTCCATTCGAATTATAGCATTTTATGCATGCTTTGTCTATTTGCATTTATGGACAAAATGTTTAGAGCATGATATTGTGTATTGATTACGTTTCAAATGGAATTGAGTCAAATACCTGTGAAACTGTAGTGTTTGAAAAGTATCATTTTGTGCATATTACAGCCTATTATGTTTATAGACAAAATTTGCACAAATATATAAAATTAGTATAGCTGTTAAAGATAAAACAAAGTAATTAATTGGAGGTTTTTCATGGAAGAAAAGACGTACTTAAAGTGGTACAACAAAATTGGTTATGGTTCCGGTGATATTGCAGGAAATGTAGTATATGCATTCCTGACATCCTTTGTTATGGTATATCTTACAGATACTATAGGACTTGCATCGGGAATCGTTGGAACATTAATCGCAGCATCTAAATTATTTGATGGTTTTACAGATGTTTTCTTTGGGTCACTTATTGATAAAACACATACAAAGCTCGGAAAAGCAAGACCTTGGATGATTTATGGCTATATAGGTTGTGCTTTGACACTTGTAGCAGTTTTTGCAATTCCTACAAGCTGGGGCAGGACTGCTCAGTATGCATGGTTCTTTATAGCATATACATTATTGAATGGTGTATTTTATACAGCAAATAATATTGCATATTCTGCACTTACTTCGCTGGTAACAAAGAACAGCAAAGAGCGTGTACAGATGGGCTCTTACCGTTTTATTTTTGCCTTTTCAACCAGTCTTATAATTCAGTCTATAACAGTTGCATTTGTTGATGTATGCGGTGGAGGTGCTGCTGCATGGAGATTCGTAGCTATTATTTATGCTTTGATAGGTCTTGTAGTAAATACAATTTCAGGATTGTCGGTTAAGGAGCTTCCGGAAGAGGAGCTTAACTCAGGAATAGAGAACGATGAAGAAAAGAAGTATGGTCTTGTTCAGGCATTTAAGCTGCTTGTTAAGAATAAGTACTATATGATGATTTGTGGAACTTATATTTTGCAGCAGTTATACAGTGCTATGATTGGGGCAGGTATTTATTATTGTACATGGGTTCTTAAGAATAAAAATCTGTTTGGTGTATTTGCATGGGCTGTAAATATTCCTCTTATAATAGCACTTATTTTCACACCAACTCTTGTCGGAAAGTGGAAAGGAATGTATAAGCTTAATAAACGTGGATATATTCTGGCTACGATAGCAAGAGCACTTGTGATTGTAGCAGGATACATGGGAAGCGTTCCACTGATGATGCTGTTTACTGCAGTTGCAGCATTAGGACAGGGACCTTGGCAGGGAGACATGAATGCAGTAATTGCCGAGTGTTCTGAGTATACTTACCTGACTCAGGGAAAGAGAGTAGATGGAACTATGTATTCATGCACATCACTTGGAATCAAAATTGGTGGTGGTATTGGAACAGCTATTGTAGGATGGCTGCTTGAAATCAGTGGTTATGTAGGTACAAATGCAACTCAGCCGGCATCTGCAATTACTATGCTTCAGGTAATGTATTTATGGTTACCATTTGTATTTGAGATTCTTATTACAATTCTTCTTTCAAAGATGAATGTAGAAGCTGCAAATGAAAAGCTTAGAAGAGAAAAAGGAATTAAATAATTATCGTATAATATGGGAGAGATGATCTGAGTGCATTTAACGTATGAAAATACAAATGAAGAGATTATTGCAGTAAAGCGGAAACCACGGCACCAGCCACCACATCTGCATAATGCAATGGAAATTGTATGCGTTACGAAAGGAACATTAGAGCTTGGTGTAGGACAGGAGCTGTATCACATGGAAACAGGTGATATAGGAGTAGTATTTCCGGATGTTATACATCATTATCAGGTGTTTTCATCAGAAGTCAATGAGGCGGTTTTTATTAATGCTCCACAAATGATTTTTGGTAGATTTGAAAATGTACTGCGGAATAATGCTCCACAATATCCTGTTGTAAAAAGTGATGTTATTCAGGATGAAGTGTACAGAGCAGTGGAATCCATAATAGATACCGGGCAGAATGATATATGGGTTGTTCAAGCTTATTTACAGATTATACTTGCAAGATGTATTCCGATGATGAAATTGGTGGAAAAGAGCAAAATTGGCAGCGATGATATAATATACCGTACCGTATCATATATTTCTGCCAATTTTAATAAGAGTATATCGCTTGATGGAATGGCACATGACCTTGGCGTGAGCAAATTTTCATTATCAAGATTGTTTTCAAAGACATTCCACAGCAGTTTTAATCAATATGTGAATGAGACGCGTCTGGGGTATGCCTGTCAGAGAATTGAAACTACAGATGATACCCTGACAGAAATCTCGATGGACAGTGGTTTTGGAAGTCTTAGAACCTTTAATCGTGTTTTTAAAGAAAAATATAGATTGACACCAAGCGAGTATAGAAATAAATTACAAATTTGACTAAAAAGCTCTCTGTGCAATGCACAGGAGCTTTTTTATATGTAGACCACTATTTATTTGTGCTGTCTGCATCAATTACAGACTGAATCTGCTTCATAAGGGCATCATAGTTGTCCTGGTTATCGATTCCGCCGAGCATTGGTTCGCCTACAATATTGCCATTTCTGTCAACAAGTATAGTTGTTGGAAACGCCATGATTTCTGAGGCATATTTACCGGCAGCGCTAGAGGAGTCAATTGACAGATTACGATATTTGACACCCTGGCTTTCAAGAACAGAGGCAGCCTCTTTGATAGCTGTTTTATTGCCATCGAAGGTCTCAGTGTTGATGCCAACAACTTCTCCGCCCATTGATTTGATAGCATCATTTAATTCGTTAAGCTTGGATAACTCAGCGACACATGGTTTGCAGCCGGTAAACCAGAAATTGACGACTGTTACTGCATTACCGGAAAACAGGCTGTCATCAACCTTATTGCCATCAAAATCCTCACCGGAAAAATCACTGAATACAGATGAGGCTTTAGAGCTGTCCTTCTTGTTATCGTCTGATGATTTATTTTTGTTTTCAAGCTCTGCTATCTGTTCCTCGATTTTTCGTATGGTTTCAATATCCTCATTAAGTGTTTTAAGCTCATCGTCTGTGAATGAATCCTTGTTTGATTCTACGGTACCGGCAAGATAATCAGCATAATTTCCGTTTGGATCGGCGTCACTTTTGTTCATCATGCCAAATGCCTTGTTCCACGCATCAGCGTGATCTGCAAAAAGCTGATTTTCCTGCTGATATAAATCATCAAGCTTGGAATCTGATTTGCCGGATGCTTCTGAGCCGGCTTCAGTCTGAGTGTTCTTAGAATTTGTGTTGGAAGATTGCTTTCCACCGCATGCTGTAAGTGATAATGCTATGCAGAGTGTAAAAATAGAAATAAATGATAATTTGTTTTTCATGAGTAATTTCTCCTTTAAAAATAATAGTAAAATGTTTAATAGTTATCTGTTGTCATTTTTTTGACATGATTTTCCCATAAACCGGTAGCAGATGGCGTCCTTCGGACAGGCCTTTATGCAGGCACCGCAGCGTATGCACTCGGGGTGATCCGGTGTCTTACACACATCCACATCCATCTTACAGGCCTTTGAGCATTGACCGCATCCGACACATTTGCTGCTATCAACGGTGATTTTGAGCAGGCTGACCTTATTAAATAACGAGTAGATTGCTCCAAGCGGACAAATCCATTTACAGAAGGGCCTGTAAAATAGGATACTTAGTACAATCACTGCAATTAAAATCATACACTTGAAAGAAAAAAGCTTTCCCAGCGCAGAACGGATAGCAGCGTTTCCAATAGATAACGGTATAGCACCCTCTAAAACACCCTGAGGACAGATATATTTGCAGAAGAACGGGTCTCCCATTCCTATAGAGTTCGTTACAAGCATCGGAAGAAGTATAACGAAAACAATAAGAATTACATATTTTAGGTACCTAAGAGGCTTTAGTTTGGCTGTGGATAATTTCTTTCCGGGTATTTTGTGAAGTAAATCCTGAAACCATCCAAATGGGCACAAAAAACCACATATAAATCTGCCGAGAGTTACACCGAGTAAAATAAAAAATCCGGTTATGTAGTATGAAAACTTAAATCTTGATGATCCGACGACTGCCTGAAATGCCCCTATTGGACAGGCTCCTGTCGCGGCAGGGCAGGAGTAGCAGTTTAATCCGGGTACGCATACTGTTTTTGCATTGCCCTGATATATTTTACCCTTAAATAAATTCGGAATATGAATATTGGTCAGCAGCGTTGCTGCGGCCTGTATCCATCCACGTATTTTTGCCAGCTTTTTTGATAGTAATTTCTTTTTCTTATCCAATTCCGACACACTCCAGACATAGTTTTATTGCTTTACCAAGCACGGTAGCTGCCTCACCTCTGACTGCACCATAGCTTACCATGGATACACCAAGGATAAGCAGAATGATTTGACATGTTTTTTGGTATTTCAACATAATGTTGCTCCTTTTTTGTTGTATTGTTGACCAGCTGACTTTGGTATTATACAATATAGGTTGTAAAATTATTGTTAAGAAGCAGGAGAACATTTTGAGATTATTAATTGTTGAGGATGAGAAACAAATATGTGATATGGTTGCAAAGAGTCTGTATGCTGCCGGTTATGAGGTGGATACCTGTTATGATGGGAAAGAGGCTCTTGAATGTATACTGTCGGAGAATTATGATTTGATAGTTTTGGATTTGAATCTGCCGGGGATGGATGGCATGGAGCTTCTTAAGGAGCTTAGAAAATACAATGATGAAACTAAGGTTTTGATATTATCTGCAAGAGGTCAGATTGCTGATAAGGTAGAGGGACTGGATGCAGGAGCAAATGATTACATGGAAAAACCATTCCATCTGCAGGAGCTTGAGGCACGTATCAGAAGTTTGACAAGAAGGAAATTTGTACAGAATGATATATGTCTTAAATGCGGAGAAATAAAGTTTGATACGATTAAGCGTGAGGCATATGCAAAGGGAGAGCCGGTCCCACTGACAAGAAAAGAGAATGGTATTTTGGAATATTTACTTATCAATATAGGCAGACCGGTGAGCCAGGAGGAGCTGATAGAGCATGTGTGGGATGCCACGGCAGACAGCTTTAGCGGAGCAATCAGGGTACATATGTCTTCACTTAGAAAAAAGCTTAAGGCGGAGCTGGGATATGATCCCATTTTGAACAAGGTAGGTGAAGGCTATAAAATACGGGAGGAGTCTGACAGATGAAAAGAATGTCGCTACAGTGGAGACTTACGTGCATTACTACATTGTGTATTGCTATTATATGTGGCTGCCTGACTATGTTTGTCTATAAAAATGGTGTGCATTACATCGATTCTCTGCAGGATGCGGTAGAGTCACAGGGGGATGAAAAAGGAAACAAATCAGATGAAATATATATCAGCATACCGGACGATAAGTGGGATGAGTTTGCGGATGAATTTTCGGTTCAGGTGTACAATAATAAGGCCGACTATAAAAGAAACAGTCTGATAATCACGGTTTTGCTGGCGCTTTTGGGAGGTGTCGTCACTTATTTTATAAGCGGGCATGCACTCAGACCAATCAGAGAGTTTTCAGATAAAATCGAAGAGGTACAGGCTCAGAATCTGTCTGATTCAAGAATAGAGGAAAACAATGTTAAGGAACTGAACCAGCTGGGTATTTCTTATAATAAGATGCTTGAGCGTCTGTCGGATGCATTTGAGATACAGAGACAGTTTACTGCAAATGCAGCACATGAGCTGCGAACTCCATTAGCGCTAATGCAGGTACAGCTTGATTTATATAATTCGGCCTCTCACCCGGGAAATGATGCAGACACTTTGCAGACCATAAAAATGGTTACGGAACAAAATGATAAATTAAACAGGATGGTAAAGACTCTTCTAGACATGAGTGAGCTTCAGTCGGTGGGAAGGGATGATAAAATTATATTGGATGCTATTGTTGAAGAGGTTTTGGCAGACCTTGAGCCTCTTGCCGTGGAAAAGAATATAAAGCTGATTGGAAAATGTGAGGATGCCACTATGATAGGCAGTGATATCCTTATTTACAGGCTTGTATACAATCTGGTTGAGAATGCCATCAAATATAATCATCCGCTCGGACAGGTTACAGTAACCGCATATCAGAGAAACAAGCATGTTTATCTGTCTGTAGAAGATACGGGAAGCGGAATACCAAAGGAGCTTAGGGAGAGAGTGTTCGAGCCATTCTTCCGTGTGGATAAATCCAGAAGCCGGGAGCTGGGTGGCGTAGGACTCGGACTTGCTCTTGTCCGTGAAATCGTTAGAGTACATGATGGCAGTATTTGTATTAAATCAGGCAAGACCGGGGGAACGATTTTCGAGGTGACTTTTGCGCAGCATTCAATGTAGCGTTTCATTTTACACATTTGTCAACGCTATTAAAACAGATTTCTTGTATCCCGCAATATATGAAACAGCCGCTTGACAGTCCGGCTTTCTGACTTGAGAAATAGATTTTTAACGGCAAAAATATAATAATTTAGATTAAAATATACTGATGTTTTTGCCGATAATGTGGTATACTATATAATAGATTAACAAGGTTATTTAATATAATTTATGGCGGAGGATAATAGATGCGATATCTTTCAGTTGCTGAAATAGCAAAAAAATGGAATATGTCAGAGCGCAGTGTTAGAAATTACTGTGCTAAGGGGCGTGTGAACGGTGCATTTCTTACAGGTAAGACATGGAACCTTCCTGAAAACGCAGAGAAACCGGAGCGCATTAACAAAAGAAAAGAAGAACCGATTACGCTGTTGGATATTCTGAAAGAGCAAAAGGCAAGTAAATATTCCGGTGGAATATACCATAAGACACAGATTGATTTGACATACAACTCCAACCATATGGAAGGAAGCCGTCTGACACATGATCAAACCAGATATATCTTTGAAACCAATACTATTGGCGTAGAAAAAGAGGTGCTGAATGTGGATGATGTGATTGAAACGGCAAATCACTTTCGTTGTATCGACATGATTATTGATCATGCAAAAGCAGCTTTGACGGAGAAATTCATCAAAGAACTTCACTTGATTTTGAAGAATGGCACCAGCGATTCCAGAAAAGATTGGTTTGCTGTTGGTGATTATAAGAAACTTCCGAATGAAGTCGGTGGCAGGGATACAGCCCTTCCGGAAGAAGTTGCCGATAAAATGAAGGCATTGCTGGCGGAATACAATGCCAAAGAAGAAAAGAAATTTGAGGATATTCTGGACTTTCATGTGAAGTTTGAACGGATTCACCCGTTCCAGGACGGAAACGGTCGTGTGGGCAGATTGACTATGTTTAAAGAGTGTCTAAAATACAATATTGTTCCGTTTATCATTGAGGATAATTTGAAAATGTTTTATTATCGTGGATTGAAGGAATGGGACAACGAAAAAGGATATCTGACAGATACCTGCCTGACCGCGCAGGACAAGTATAAAGCGTATTTGGATTATTTTAGGATTAAGTATTAATAAATGCTTTTTCTTTTCCAGGTTGATAAGCTGCTGTCGATTTTATCGGAAGTAATAAGGCAACAAGAAAAATGAAATAGAGAGGAATAGCAGAATGATAACAGTAAAAGAATGTTATGAGAGTATGGAAGCCGATTTCGAAGGAGTAATAGGAAGAATGGGCAGTGAAGAAATGGTTAAAAGATTTGCCCTAAAATTTCTGGATGATCCCAGTTATTCAAATCTGGAAAAGGCTATACAGGAGCAGAACGCGGAAGAAGCTTTTCGCGCAGCGCATACACTAAAGGGACTTTGTCTGAATCTGGGCTTTGACAGACTGTATAAAGTCAGCGAGGAGCTGACAGAGAAGCTACGTGGAAGAGAACTCGATGGATACGAGGCATTATATGGGAATGTACAAAAGGAGTATAAAAATACCATAGATGCCATTCAAAGAATGAAAGAGTAGCTTGTATCGGTAGCGGATGTTTATGATGCCGATGATTTTGATAAATATGATGGATATAACGCAGTAGAAGCAAAAAATTATTTTGATACAAAAGAGGCTATTTGACTTATGAAAATAATGTTTTTCCAAGAAACGATATTCCGACAAAAATTTACTTTGGTAGAAGAAGTAAAAGGTTGTTAAAAAATGGACGTATAAGAAGGGAGAAATTCATATGCCTAGGATGAAATGGGATAAACTCAATCAAAGACAATTAGGCCAATATGGGGAATATTATGCAAAGATGGAATTTGCTTCATATGGATATGATGTTTATACATCGGAAGTAGATGATCATGGTGTTGATTTTGTTGCAAGGGATATAGTAACGGGAACATTTTATGAGGTTCAAGTAAAAAGTATATATAAAGGTAAGTATACATATATGCAGAAACAACATATGAGTGTGGATGATAAATATAGATTAGTATGTTTCTTGAAGTTTGAGGATGATAGATTACCTGAAGTATATATAATTCCAGCAACGGCATGGCAAAAACCAAATGCAATACTTGTGGATAGAAAATATGATAAACCGGGGCAGAAAAGTAAGCCAGAATGGGGAATTAGTTATACAATTAAGAATAAGAAATTGATTGAAAAATATAAAGCAGAAAACTTTTTTGGTTAAGTATTTTTATAGGAGGTGCCACAATGCCATTTAAGATTGTCCGAAACGATATAACAAGGGTAAGACCTTTTGGAACAGCACACATTTTGAAGGCAAGCTGTATATTCAAACTGGCAGGGTAAAGGATGTTTCAAAGCAGATTCACGCAAACCCGAAGGTAGAAATCTGTGCATTTAAAAATGGCGAGTGGCTTAAATTCCCATTACTAAAAAAGTTATTGACAAAATAAAATGAACAGTGTATATTTTAAACATGAACACCGTTCATTTGATGGAATAACTTAATGACATTACATTGGAGAGGAGTGAACTCGTGAACCATCTTGCAACTTCAAAAGAAGACATATTAGCTGCAAGCAGAGAACTGATAAAAGAAAACGGATGGACTGCTTTAAGCATACGAGCTGTTGCATCCCGATGTTCTGTTTCGGCGGGGACAATCTACAATTACTATGAATCCAAGGCCGAGCTGCTTGGGGATACAATTGAGAGTATTTGGCGTGAAATCTTTTTTAACCCTGAAGATGAGCAGGTTTTTAAAGATGTTGCTGCTTGTATCTCATGGATTTATAAAAGACTGCAATATGGAAATGAGCAATTTCCGGGCTTCTTTTCACTGCATTCGTTTGGATTTATGAAGGATGAAAAAACGGATGGAAAGAAGAAAATGCTGCAGACATGGGGGCATATTCTTAATGGATTGTGTGATATATTAAAGAATGATCCTAAGATTCGTCCAGATGTATTTGATGAACAATTCACGGAAAAACAGTTTGCAGATATATTATTTTCTTTAATATTGGTATCAATGATTCGTCAGGATTATAATCCGTCTTCGATTTTGATGTTGATTAACAAAACATTATATTAAAATTCTCCCACATTAGAGTGTGGGAAAATTTTTAAGACAAAATGAACAATGTTCACCTAAGCGTTTAAAGATGTATCGTAAGAAAGGAATTTTATTATGCAGGCAATTGTAGAAACTTTATTTGATACCGTATATTTGTTTTCGGTAATCACAATCGGAATTTTAATGATTCGAAAAAGCAAAGGGAACCGTCAGTTTACCATGTTTGGAATTATGGCAGTTCTTTTAGGAAGCGGAGATGCATTCCATCTGGTTCCTCGTGCAATAGCGCTTTGTACAACCGGTCTTGAGAACTTTACCGTACAGTTGGGGTTAGGCAAGTGGATTACCTCTATCACCATGACTATTTTTTATGTCGTACTCTATCATATATGGCGTGAGCGTTATCAGATTAAAGGCTATAAAGCAACTACAGCAGCTGTTTATGGTCTTTCGGGATTAAGAATTGCTCTGTGTATGATGCCTCAGAATGCCTGGCTCAGTGCAGAAGCTCCGCTTTCCTGGGGAATCTACCGAAATATTCCGTTTGCACTGATGGGATTAATTATCATTGTTTTATTCTATAAAAGTGCAAAAGAAAATAATGATAGCTCCTTTAGTTGGATGTGGTTGACAATCGTCCTGAGCTTTGCATTCTATATTCCGGTTGTACTGTTGGCTGATGTGATTCCGATGATCGGCATGCTGATGATTCCAAAAACCTGTGCGTATGTGTGGACAGTATTAATTGGCTACAAGGCAATGAAAAAAGACTTAGCCATTTTTTAGTAGTTTTATTGTAACACAGAACAAAATATGATTTTGATGCATTATATGATGATGGGAAAGCTCCTAATAAGCATAAAAAGATAATGGTCAATTTTATGGAGGATAATGCTGATTCAGAGATTTATTCCAATGAATTGAAAAAACAAGCTGGATTTGGCAAGGATGGAGAAAAAGGATTTGATGGTGCAATAACGAATCTTATGATGCAGACATATCTGTGCAACTGCGATTTTAAGATATGCATGAGATGTATCCGGAGGCGACTGATAAGCAGATAAGGAAGATATTAAAGTAATACAGGTACATATATAGCGATGAAGGAATATTAAACAATGTATTTGAATAGTACATAAAAATAACCATATTGAATACAATCTAAATAAAGATAATTTATGATTGACTTTCTTAGTTATATCAGTTATATTATCTTTAGTGATCAGATTGCAGAAACTTGAGAAGCCTGCGATCGGGGGAGGGTGCCGAGGCCCCTCTCCTTTTTTTATTTGGAACATTTTGCAGCGAGGTACATATGAGCAAACCGTTTATTACATATACCGCACAGGTTGAAAAACTGAAAAATGAAAAAGATCTAGTTATTACAGATGATGACTTTGCGGTAGAATCCTTGCAAAATATCAGTTACTATGCACTAATTGGCGGATACAAGCATCCTTTTATTGATATTCATACCCGCAAATATATTAATGAAGCATGTTTTGAAGATATAGTTGCTCTTTATGAATTTGATGAAGAGTTACGTGGAATATTCTTTAAATATTTATGTCGTGTAGAAAGAAAAATGCGTTCGTCCATTTCTTATCATTTCTGTAAAAAACATGGAGAACGTCAAGAAGAATATCTTAACTCCAATAATTACGGCAATATTCCAAAAAATAAAAATGGAATTACTAAATTAATCAAAATGCTAGATATGATGGCTAATAAAAATAAGGATCATGAATATCTTGTTTATCAGCGTAACAAATATCATAATATTCCGTTATGGGTGATTATGAATACCCTTACTTTTGGTCAGATATCCAAAATGTTTGAATTCTTACCTCAAAATATGCAAGGAGCAATTTGTCAGGATTTTGGAAATATCAAGAAAAATGAAATGATAAAATATTTAAAGGTATTAACACTGTACAGAAATGTATGTGCTCATAACGAAAGGTTGTTTTCATATCACACATATATTGACATTCCAGATACATTGTTACATAAAAAATTAGGAATTTCTAAAAACGGTTCAAAATATATATATGGTAAAAATGACTTGTTTAGTGTAGTCATTACTTTTCGTTATCTACTTCCAAAGACTGATTTTTTACTGTTTAAAAAGCAATTATGGCATATTTTTGACAGATATCAAAAGCAGAATTTAAATTTGAAGTTGAATGATCTTTTTGAATATATGGGATTTCCGTGTAACTGGAAAGAGATAACAAAATTTCGCAAAATATAAGTGGAGATATGAGTAAAAATATTTCCGCTAATATTTAAAGCTATTATATTTTTAGCGATTTCTTCGAACTATTCAACCCATCCACACAATTAAAAAAAAAATTCTCATATTAAATTTTTTCATAGACCAGGCGGGGATACTTCACATGTACCGGCTTCCTCTTTGTAATGGAAAAAGTATTGCGTAAAGTAAATAAATCAGTATCATATATTTATACACACAAATAACGGAAAAGATATAGAATACAAACGGTATTTACAGGGCAAATCAAATTCGATGTAAATCGGTTTGATTTGCCCTCGTTTTTTAGTTCGATATTGCAGAGTATCACTCCACAGACACGCAGTACGAACAAGTCTATAATTCCTTGATTTTTTCATTCATTTTTCTGACATCATTGCGATAGTGAAGCATGAAGCCTCCCCAAATTATAAATGCCAAAGCTATTTGAAATATGGCTGCAATAATTCCGTGAAGGATAGAACTTGTTCCTCCTATCCATCCGACAGTATATGCGACGATTGTATAAATAATACAGCCTGTTCCCATGTGAATAATTATTTTAAAAGGCATTGGAAGATTGTCTTTGTGATAAATCATAGCCGGAAGTCCAAAACCCAGACCTACAATTATGCATCCGATAACCATTTTGGAAAATTGGTAATTATCTAAACAGAAATTACCGTCATAGGCGATGTCAAATACCATTCCTGTAACGCAGAAAACGGTTAATGCTATACCAATGCTGGTTATAGTGTTTTTAATCAAATTTTTCATAGTTTCTCTCATTTTTGTCCTCCTATAATCCCAGATATTTTTTAAACTCAGGCAGATATTTTCTTGATACGTAATCCTTACATCCGTTTTTTAGTTTCAAAAGAAGAGTGCCGCTAAAACCAGCCTCGACATTGCTCATATAAGACAGATTGACCAAAGTTGATTTTGAAATTTGCATAAATCCGGCACCAAGCTGCTGTTGCATTTCGTACAGTCTTTTTCGGGAACGGTAGCGGTGTTCTTTGCCATAAATAATAGTATCTTTGTTTTCTACCCTTACCATGTATATTTCTTTTGGCTGTAAAATGACAATATCATTTTCGTTTTTAAAAGCTGTAATGGGGCTTTCATTTGAACCGAATATATCAAGGGTACGCTGGATGTTGTCAGTGATTTTATCTGCATATATGATGGCATATGGTTCGCTGTATTCAGGGGAAAGTTCAATACTTACTTTCATGTAAAATCCTCCTTTCTTTTTGGTGAGTTAATCATACAATATTTCATATATAATGTCTCGCATTTGGATGTAAGTGGCGAAAAAACATGTGTAAGATGCGTTAAAGGAGGATAATCCTGACGAGTTCTTCCATCGGAAGATGTAAGTCTACACACCGGACGGCACCATCAACATTTGACATGTGTGAAGTTTTAGTGATTAATATTTCTTTAATTTTGTCAGCATACTATTTACATAGTACAAATAGTAATGTACTTTAAAAAAGTACAGGACAGTACAAATAATCAGAAAGAGATATGATAACCATGAAGAAGAAATTAATTGCAATAATAGTTGGAATGATGTTTTGTGCAGAGCTGTTGGGCGGTTGTGGTAATAAAAATATAAACAAGGATAATATTACCACGGATACTGCCGAGGAGTCGAAAGAGCAGGATTCGAATAAAAAACAGGAGCTGCCAACTGCAACATATATGGGTGGAAGCAATACCATTACTGAGGTGTGCGATGAGCTTGGTTCAGCCGGGGCATCGCATGTAGATACCTTTAAAGAATGGGTGACTGATTTTGCGGATTCTGCCGGGAAGAATGCAAAGCTGAAGGATACATGGTCAGATGCATATAAAATGAAAGCAGATACTGTTAAATGTATGGATGGCTGGGAGAAAAAGCATGACTATTCAGATGCAGATTGCAGAATGACAGCTTTTCTTTTGCTGGATGGGCTGCTTCACGCACAGTCAACGGAAGATAGCTATAGTGGCACATATTTAATGTTTGATACGGAAGCAATAGATAATGTAGACAGGTATGAAATCATAAGGCAGAATAAAGACATGTTTACTACATTATACGGAGAAAAGAGCATTACGGATGATAAACATCCTGAAAAAACATTCTCTGACAACTGGAAAAAGTATGGATTTCAAATAGACAGTAATCGTATTTCACTTATTAGTATAGCAATATATGATCCGGATTCTGATGCTATGTTCGTGGGACATACAGGTGTATTGATAAAGTACAGTGACTATTATTTGTTTGTAGAAAAAATAGCATTTGAGCAGCCATATCAGGCAACAAAGGTGAATAATATGGATGAACTATTAAGTATTCTTTCACTAAGACCTGAGTATTTCGGAGAAGAGAAAGAGGCTGGACCATTTGTATATAATAATGGAGACTATGTTGGAACATTAGAATTGCAAGGATAAATCGGAAAATGAAGTTAAAGAATAAAAAAACAGAAATATAATAGGTATTATACAAAGCTGTCTTATCTTTGCATTGGTTATTCTTGTTGTTTTTATGATGATACAGATTAACCGGCTGCAAGGAACGGCAAGGGTAATAAATTACGCAGGTCTGGTACGTGGAGCAACACAGCGTGAAGTAAAATTGGAGATTACAGGATCCCCAAATGATGAGCTGATTAAATATTTGGATGATATTTTAAGCGGATTAAAATATCAGGACGGAAATTATGATCTGATAAAGCTTCAGGACAAGGAATATCAGGATAAATTGCAGGTCCAGATTGATTACTGGAATAAAATAAAAAAAGAAATTGAAGCTGTAAGAAGCAGCGGATATGAAAATACAGATATTGTCAATATGAGTGAGACTTATTTTAAGCTTGCTGATGATACTGTGTCTGCAGCGGAAAATTATTCAGAAAAGATTGCTACAAAGATCCGCACGATAGAGCTTTTGTCAGCACTTGATATGCTGTGTCTTGTGATATTGATTATTGTACAGACCATAATGGCAATGAAGATGGCAAGGCAAAATAAACTGTTAGAGCAAAGAGCATATACTGATGCACGTACAGGATTGCCTAATAGAAGTGCCTGTAAAGAAATTCTGAACAATAATGAGATAATCAGTTCACCTACGGCATGCATTATTTTTGACTTAAATAATTTGAAGTTTATTAATGATACAATGGGGCATTCGGCAGGAGATCGGCTGATAGTAAAGTTTGCCGGACTTTTGCGCAGCGTATTTCCTGAAAAAGATTTTGTGGGAAGATATGGCGGCGATGAATTTATGGTAGTCATTTATGACACAGATAAAGCGGAGGTTGATGAAATCCTGAAATGCTTATGTCTGGAAAAAGATAAATTAAACAACACCGGAAATGAACTGCAAATTGATTACGCTTGCGGATGGGCGATATCGGAGGATTATAAGGAGAGTACATTACAAATATTATTTGATAGTGCTGATTCTTATATGTATGAAAATAAACAGTTATGTAAGAAGCAAAATCAATGAGTAAAAGCAGATACCATAATTACCGCTGATGCAGTATACTTATCCTTACCGGTCCGTTATTGTGCTTTATCAGGTGTCTGTATATCACAATCACTGCGATTATGAAGCAGCCAATCTGGATTGAGGCTGTTTTTATAGTCAAAAGGACATTGAATGCAAAAAAACCAAATGTCAGAATAGATCTGAGCGAATGTGGATTTATTATTACTACAACTGAAAAGAATATAAAGAAAAATGCCAAATAGACAGCCGGATGCAATTCCGGAAACAGGCCCAAAAGGACTCCGAAGGAGGCGGTAATAGCTTTACCGCCTTTTTCTTTTTGTAGAAAAGGAAATGCATGTCCAAAGACAGGTGCGACTAAAACCGGTACGAACGGCAGGGAGTTAATATCTAAATATTTCTGACCCAGATACACCGGGATAAATCCCTTTGCAAGCTCACATATGAGTGATAGTATTCCGCATAAAAATCCACCATACATAAATGCGTTGCTCACACCCGGATTGTGGTCATCGGGAAGTGTGCAGATATCAATGTTTTTTAATAGTTTTGGTATCCAGTAAGCAAAGAGAGTGCTTCCGAGTACGAAGCCTAAGAGTGTAAATAAAAAATATAGCATGATAATTTCCTTATAGTTTTATAGTTACATGGTTTTATAGTCAGTCAGTTGTATTAGTGTGAGTCAGTTCTTCGAGCAGACCAACAATCTGTATGGCAGCATAGGGCTTTCGCTCACGGCGCTGTGCACGTATCATTTCTGCATTTAGCTCTTTATTTTCTATCATTATTTTCCCAAGCTCAATCTGCTTTGACAGACGCTTTGATGAGACAGACAGATGACGTTTTTTGAAAAATGCAACATTTGCTGCCTCGCATCCGGGGATTGGAGCAGTGTGTACAATCGGTATATTTTTTACAAGTGCCTCAGTTGATGTGAGGCCGCCTGGCTTTGTATAGATTACATCACAGGCATCCATGAAAAGTGAAACCTGATTGGTGTAGCCTATTACGTGTACACGTTTGTTGAACTTAAACTCATTTTGCAGTATGCGTTTTATTTTAGTATTGTTGCCGCAAATGATTACAATATGCTCATTATTATGGCATCTTATTGCAAGCTCTGCGGCAAAGACAGCAAGCTTGCCAAAACCCATGCTGCCACTCATCACAAGAAAGATAGGCACATCGGATGGCAGATGTAATCTTGTTCTTGCAGCAGCTTTAGAAGTCCTTGTACAGAAGGACTGTCGTACCGGGATGCCTAATGGCAGCAGCTTGTTTTCAGGAATACCACGTTTTGCAAATTCATCGGTCAGATCATCGTGTGGAATAACATAATAATCCATATTTGTCTCTTCCCAGAATGGGATGCAGGTGTAGTCGGTTCCTACAGCGACGGCAGGGATATGAAGCAGATTTTTTCGCTTCATGCAGCTCAGGGTCTCAGCAGGGTACAGATGAGGTGTGACGACAGCATCAAAGTCGTTTGATTCAATGTATGCTGATAGCTTTTTACAAAGCAGGGCATTGGCAAAATAGACAGGGGATTTACGTTTATCACTCGATATCAGCATGCCAACCTTATAGAGTAGTCCGAAGAAAAACGGAATATGCTTTACAATGCCTATATATGCTCCTGATACTGCGTGCGATGTTCCTTTACCCGATAAGAGAAACATATCTATCATTGTCACAGAATGTCCTTTATGCTCTGCCGCTTCTTTTATAGCTTTACCGGCACTGTTGTGTCCCTCGCCGGTGTCACAGGATAAAATAAGAATTTTCAAACCGTTTAATTCCTTCCTAAATAAAATATGCGATAAGTGTACCATAATTTTTTAAAATAATCTACAGTGCAATAAAAGGTTGACATATCTAAGTTCAAAGCTTATTGTGGTAGCTGGAATGTACAAAATAGTATAATTATAAACTACAGATTACTGATATGACGGAGGCTTAATTTGAGATGGAAAATTTAATGTTTTGTCTAAATGCCACAGGACCTATTTTTCTGATGATGGTGTTTGGACTTTTTCTTCGCAAGGTGGGGATTTTGGACGAAGACTTTGCAAACAGGATGAATAAGTTTGTGTTTAAGATACCTTTACCTTTTTTACTGTTTAGTGATCTTGCGTCAGTTGATTTTTCAAGGGTTTGGAACATTAAATTTATAGTATTCTGCTTTGTGGTTACGTTGATAAGCATTACAATATCAACACTTGTTTCCTGTCTGTGGAGGGATAAATCTATACGGGGCGAGTTTATACAGGCCTCATACAGAAGTAGTGCGGCACTGCTTGGAATTGCCTTTATCCAGAATATTTATGGAAACGCAGGCATGGCACCTGTCATGATTATAGGAAGCGTACCGCTTTACAACGTGATGGCTGTTATAGTGCTTTCATTTTTTAAGCCGGGGCAAAACGGCATAGACAGGGCAGTACTCAAAAAGACATTTAAGGGAATAGTGACCAATCCTATTATTTTAGGAATTGTTGCAGGTCTTCTGTGGTCAGCTATAGGTCTGCCGTTTGCGGGAATACCGGCAAAGGCTGTGACGAGCATTGGCAATATGGCAACGCCTATGGGACTTATGGCCATGGGGGCCACCTTTGATTTGAAAAAAGCATCAGCAAAGGCGAAGCCTGCATTTGCAGCCACATTTATCAAGCTTGTAGGCTTTGTGGCAGTATTTCTTCCTATTGCGGTAGCCTTCGGGTTCAGGGACAGTGAGCTTATTGCAATTCTTGTGATGCTTGGCTCAGCTACTACAGTAAGCTGCTTTGTCATGGCAAGGAACATGGGGCATGAGGGCGTTATCTCATCGACCACGATAATGCTCACGACACTGCTCAGTGCGTTTACGCTGACACTCTGGCTTTATATAATTAAAAGTCTGGGGCTTGTATAAAATGGAAGAACATAACTGTTGATTTGGTGGATAATTCCTCTTTACTTTAGCGTGATAATTTGCTAATATGTTAAAAGGTTGTAGTTATTGGATGATTTTGAATAATTACAATGATTATTTAACATATGGAGGAAATGAGCATGAGAAGAGGATTAGCACTTCTTTTGACAGCAACTTTAGCACTTTCAATGACTGCCTGTGGTGGCAGCAAGGGTGCAGGAACACAAAAAAGCGAAAAGGGCGACGGCATGACCTACGCAGTTGAGGCAGGCTCAGCAGGAGAGGCTGTGGCAAAGGAAAAGGGCTTTAATTACAATTCGGTTTCATCACAGGCTGATGCGCTTATGGAGGTTAAATCAGGTACATCTGATGCGGCAATCATAGACCTTTTAATGGCAGGAGCCATGATTGGAGAGGGCACAAGCTACCCTGATTTAGTACATACAACAGAGCTTACCTCAGAGAAGTATGGTGTCGGATGCCGTAAGGGTTCTGATCTTGCTTCATATATCAACAGTGTATTCGCAGAAGCATATGCTGATGGCAGCGCGCAGGAGATTGCAAAGAAATACGGAGTACAGGATTCACTCCTTGAGCAGGAGCCTTACGAGTTCAAACAGTCTGAAAGCGACAGTGATGTGGATTATATCAAGTCACAGGGCAAGATGATTGTCGGTATCACAGAGTTTGAGCCTATGGATTACAAGGATAAGGATGACAAATGGATTGGCTTTGATGCAGATATGGCTAGACTTGTCGGTGAGAAGCTCGGCGTGGATGTTGAATTTGTAGTTATCGACTGGGACAACAAGGTTATGGAGCTTGATTCAAAGAAGATTGACGTTGTCTGGAATGGCATGACACTCACAGATGAGGTTACAAAGTCTATGGAATGCACAAATGCATACTGTAACAATGCACAGGTAGTTGTTGAGCGGGAGAAATAAAATGTTCGGGACTGTTACACAAGCACTTATGAGTGGTCTTTGGACCACCTTTGAAATATTTATACTCACACTTATATTTGCACTGCCACTGGGGCTTATATTTGCATTTGGGCTTTTGAGCAGGTTTAAGCCTGTAAAGGCTGTCATGAATGTGTTTGTATGGGTTATCCGCGGCACACCGCTTATGCTTCAGCTTATCATTATATTCTACGGACCGGGCTTGTGGCTTCATCAGGCTATATGGAGTGGTGATGAGACCGGACGTATTACAGCGACGGTTGTAGCGTTTGTCATCAACTATGCATGTTATTTCTCTGTTATATTCAGAGGTGGCATAGAGGGTGTTCCGGCCGGTCAGAGAGAGGCAGGACAGGTGTTAGGCATGACAAAGCAGCAGATTTTCTTTAAAATCACTCTGCTTCAGATGATTAAGCGTGTTGTTCCGCCTATGTCAAATGAGATAATCACTCTGGTAAAGGATACTTCTCTTGCCAGAATTATTGCGGCATACGAGCTTACCTTTGCGGGAGCGGCGTTTATGAAGTCTGACGGACTTACATGGCCGCTGTTTTATACAGGTGTATTTTATCTCGTATTTGTCGGAATCCTTACACTTTTATTTAATTATATCGAGAAAAAGCTGGATTATTTCAGGTAGGAGGAAGACATGGCAATTTTAGAGGTTAGAAATATAGAAAAACACTTTGGAAGGACTAATGTGCTTAAGGATGTCAGCTTTTCCATGGAGGAGGGCAATGCTCTTGCCATAATCGGTTCATCAGGCTCAGGAAAGACGACTCTGTTACGGTGCCTTAATTTCCTTGAGAGGCCTGACAGTGGCCAGATTATTGTAAATGGTGAGACTCTTTTTGATGCTTCCGAAGCGGGCAAGGATAAAGACGCGGAGCTTCGCAAAAAGAGGCTGCATTTTGGTATGGTGTTTCAGCAGTTTAATCTTTTTCCACAGTACACAGCACTTGAGAATGTCACTCTGGCAGAGCGCCTTCTGGCACAGGAGACACCTGAGTTTAAAAAGGATAAAAAAGCAATCCTTACACGTATTGATGAGCATGGAAAGGAGCTTCTGGACAGAATGGGGCTTGCTGAGAGGATGAACCATTATCCGCATCAGCTCTCAGGTGGACAGCAGCAGCGTGTAGCTATAGCAAGGGCACTGGCACTTAAGCCTGATATACTCTGCTTTGATGAGCCTACATCGGCTCTTGACCCGGAGCTTACCGGAGAGGTGCTTAAGGTCATCCGTTCCCTTGCGCAGCAGAATACCACAATGATTATTGTCACGCATGAGATGGCCTTTGCGCGTGATGTTGCAGATCAGGTGATCTTCATGGACGGTGGTGTGATTGTTGAGCATGGCGACCCACATGAGGTGATTGACCATCCGAAGGAGGAGCGTACCAGGCAGTTTCTCACCAGATATGCGAACGGCTGATGTGTGGGAAATATATTATACATGTCGAAAAAGTGTGAAATAAGTGTAAATTGAAAAGTAGATATTGATTTTTTTTTAACAAACATATATACTAACAAAAGAAATGGATGTAAATCCATAATTTATAGAAAAGAGGTTTATTCAAATGGCAAATGTTGATTTAACAAAGTATGGCATTACCGGAACAACAGAGATCGTTCACAATCCTTCTTACGAGACATTATTCGAGGAAGAGACAAAAGCCGGCCTTGAGGGTTACGAGGTTGGTAAGGAGACAGAGCTTGGTGCAGTTAACGTTATGACAGGTATCTACACTGGACGTTCTCCTAAAGATAAATATATCGTTATGGACGAGAATTCTAAGGACACAGTATGGTGGAATACACCTGAGTATCCAAACGACAACCATCCAATGAAAGAGGATGTTTGGGCAACAGTTAAGGATCTTGCTAAGAAAGAGCTCTGCAACAAGAAGCTTTTCGTAGTAGATGCATTCTGTGGAGCAAACAAGGATACACGTATGGCAGTTCGTTTCATCGTTGAGGTTGCTTGGCAGGCTCATTTCGTAACAAACATGTTCATCCAGCCATCAGCAGAGGAGCTTGAGAACTTCGAGCCTGATTTCGTAGTATACAATGCTTCAAAGGCTAAGGTTGAGAACTACAAGGAGTTAGGTCTTAACTCAGAGACATGTGTTGCATTCAACATCACATCAAAAGAGCAGGTTATCATCAATACATGGTACGGCGGAGAGATGAAGAAAGGTATGTTCTCTATGATGAACTACTTCCTTCCACTCAAGGGCATCGCTTCAATGCACTGTTCAGCAAACGCTGACATGAACGGAGAGAACACAGCAATCTTCTTCGGTCTTTCAGGAACAGGTAAGACAACACTTTCTACAGATCCTAAGCGTCTTCTTATCGGAGATGACGAGCACGGCTGGGATGACAACGGCGTATTCAACTTCGAGGGTGGATGCTACGCTAAGGTTATCGGTCTTGACAAAGAGTCTGAGCCTGATATCTACAACGCAATCAGAAGAGATGCTCTTCTTGAGAACGTTACAGTTGCTGATGATGGAAAGATTGATTTCGAGGACAAGAGTGTAACAGAGAATACACGTGTATCTTACCCAATCAACCACATCACAAATATTGTTAAGCCAGTATCTTCAGCACCGGCTGCAAAGAACGTAATCTTCCTTTCAGCAGATGCATTCGGAGTACTTCCACCAGTATCTATTCTTACACCTGAGCAGACACAGTACTACTTCCTTTCAGGATTTACTGCAAAGCTTGCAGGAACAGAGCGTGGAATTACTGAGCCAACACCTACATTCTCAGCTTGCTTCGGACAGGCATTCCTTGAGCTTCATCCTACAAAATACGCTGCAGAGCTCGTTAAGAAGATGGAGAAGTCAGGCGCTAAGGCATACCTTGTAAATACAGGATGGAACGGAACAGGAAAGAGAATCACAATCAAGGATACAAGAGGAATCATCGACGCTATCCTTTCTGGTGCTATCCTTAATGCTCCAACAAAGAAGATCCCTATGTTCGATTTCGAGGTTCCTACAGAGCTTCCTGGAGTTGATTCAGGAATCCTTGATCCTCGTGACACATATGCTGATGCTTCTGAGTGGGAGGCAAAGGCTAAAGATCTTGCAGAGAGATTCAACAAGAACTTTGTTAAGTACACAACAAATGAGGCTGGTAAAGCACTTGTTGCAGCAGGACCACAGTTATAATATATTACAGCAGAATTATATTAGATAATTCTAAAGCCGGGCGGTTGTATGTCGCCCGGCTTTTTTTGAAGATACTGTATAAAACGTTATAAAACAGGCATTTATCGAGGTTATGGATGTATAAATATTGTTATTGATAATATGAATTTAAGTTATATTAACGATATTGCTTGACAAATACAGATTATAGTAATATTATCATCATGTGAACAGAAATAATAGAAATTGTGAGGAAGGTTTTTCGATGAGAAGACAGGCATTATCTCTTTTAGTTGAGAACAATCCCGGAGTGACCAGTCGTATTTCAGGACTGTTCAGTCGCAGGGGATTTAATATTGATAGTTTCTCTTCAGGGGTTACAGCAGATCCGCGCTACACACGTATCACAATTGTTGCAAGCGGTGATGAGCAGGTGCTTGAGCAGATAGAGAAGCAGTTGGCGAAGCTTGAGGATGTACTTGATATCAAGAAGCTTGAGCCGGGACTCTCAGTGTGCAGGGAGCTTATTATGATAAAGATAAGAGCACTCGATACACAAAGACAGGCAGTTATGAATGTGACTGAGATCTTCCACGGCAAGATAGTTGATGTCACTCATGACTCTATGATTATTGAGCTCATAGGTACACAGGACAAGCTTGATAAGTTCATAGACTTACTTAGCGGCTATGAGATATTAGAGCTCGCAAGAACGGGAATCACAGGACTTACCAGAGGTTCCGATGATGTAGTTATGTTGGATTAGTCACAGGACAATCCTTACATATAAATAGTTTACTTAAATTAACAGGAGGAAAACAAAATGGCAGAACCAAGATTATTTTATCAGGATGATTGTAACCTTTCATTATTAGAGGGCAAGACAATTGCCATTATCGGTTACGGCAGCCAGGGACATGCACATGCACTTAACTTAAAGGATTCAGGATGCAATGTCATCATCGGTCTTTATGAGGGCAGCAAGTCATGGAAGAAAGCAGAAGAGCAGGGCTTCAAGGTATATGTTGCTGCAGAGGCTGCAAAGCAGGCTGATATCATCATGATTCTTATAAATGATGAGTTACAGGCAGATATGTACAAGAAGGACATCGAGCCAAACCTTGAGCCGGGCAACATGCTTATGTTCGCTCACGGCTTCAACATCCACTTTGGATGCATTAAGCCACCAAAGGATGTAGATGTAGCTATGATCGCACCTAAGGCTCCGGGACATACAGTACGTTCAGAGTACCAGGCAGGAAAAGGAACACCTTGTCTTATCGCTGTAGAGCAGGATGCTACAGGAAAGGCATGGGATCTTGCACTTGCATATGGTCTTGGAATCGGCGGAGCAAGAGCCGGACTTCTTGAGACAACATTCCGTACAGAGACAGAGACAGACCTCTTCGGTGAGCAGGCAGTTCTTTGTGGTGGTGTTTGTGCACTTATGCAGGCTGGTTTCGAAACACTTTGCGAGGCTGGTTATGACCCAAGAAACGCATACTTTGAGTGTATCCATGAGATGAAGCTCATCGTAGACCTTATCTACCAGTCAGGCTTCGCAGGTATGAGATACTCTATCTCTAATACAGCTGAGTATGGTGATTATGTAACAGGACCTAAGATTGTTACAGCTGAGACAAAGAAAGCTATGAAGAAGATTCTTTCTGACATTCAGGATGGTACATTTGCTAAGGAGTTCTTACTTGATATGTCACCGGCAGGACGTCAGGTACACTTCAAGGCTATGAGAAAGCTTGCTTCTGAGCATCCTTCAGAGAAGGTTGGTGAGGAAATCCGTAAGCTTTACAGCTGGAATGATGAGAGCGACAAGCTCATCAACAACTAATCTGTCAGATATATATGACAATAAGACCCGGGGCAGTGATGCACCGGGTTTTTTATATAGCAAAACTTGACAAAATATAGTGTGATGTGTAAAATTATGAATGTTAATCAGACGGATTAAAAATACGCCTTCGTCTCTTTGAGAGGCGGAGCGTTTTTGATATAAGGAGGCAAGTATGTCAGAACCATACAATCACAAGGCCATAGAGAAAAAATGGCAGGAATACTGGAAAGAACACGAGACATTCAAGACAGATGTTTGGGATTTTTCAAAGCCTAAATACTATGCACTTGATATGTTCCCTTACCCTTCAGGAGTAGGCCTTCACGCTGGACATCCGGAGGGCTATACAGCTACAGATATCATGTCGCGTATGAAGAGAATGCAGGGCTACAATGTACTTCATCCGATGGGATATGATTCATTCGGTTTACCGGCAGAGCAGTATGCTGTAAACACAGGTCATCATCCAAACGGTTTCACTCAGAAGAATATAGAGACCTTCTCAAAGCAGTTAAGAGAGCTTGGTTTTGATTATGACTGGTCAAAGATGATTTCTACAAGTGACCCTGAGTTTTACAAGTGGACACAGTGGATTTTCAAGAAGCTTTATGAGGCCGGATATGCAAAGCATATTGATATGCCTGTAAACTGGTGCGAGGAGCTTGGAACAGTTCTCTCAAACGATGAGGTTATAGATGGCAAGTCAGAGCGTGGTGGCTATCCTGTAGTCCGCAAGAACATGAAACAGTGGGTTATTGACCAGCCGGCATTTGCAGAAAAGCTCCTTGAGGGGCTTAATGAGATAGACTGGCCTGAGTCTACCAAGGAAATGCAGAGAAACTGGATTGGCAAGAGCACAGGTGTCGAGGTCAAATTCCAGATTGTAGGCGGTGGAGAGTTCTCTATCTTTACTACATGTATCGAGACAATATATGGTATCACATTTATGGTGCTTGCTCCGGACGGAGATATAGTAAAGGGTCTCATGGACAGAGTCGAGAACAAAGAAGAGGTTCAGGCTTACATAGATGAGACTGTAAAGAAGAGCGATATGGACAGAACTGAGCTTAACAAGACAAAGTCAGGCTGTGAGCTTAAGGGACTTCATTGTATCAACCCTGTAAACGGCAAGGAAGTGCGAATGTTCATCGGTGATTTCGTACTGGCAAGCTACGGTACAGGTGCTGTTATGGCAGTTCCTACTCATGATCAGCGAGATTTCGAGTATGCACAGGCTCATGATATTGAGATGATTCAGGTAATTGATGGTGCAGATGTATCAGAGCATGCATTTGAGAAGCATGATTATCTTGGAAAGGGCTGCAAGCTCATCAACTCAGAGGAGTTTACCGGAATGGTAGTTGAGGATGCTAAGGAAGCTATCACAGCCAAGCTTGAGAAGATGGGCGTGGCAAAGAGAACTGTAAACTACAAGTTCCGTGAGTGGATTTTTGCACGTCAGAGATACTGGGGAGAGCCTGTTCCATGCGTATACAAGGAGGATGGTTCAATCTATTTCCTTCCTGATGATGAGCTTCCGCTTGTCCTTCCTGAGCTTGAGGATTACAAGGGCAAGAATGGCAAGGCACCTCTTGAGAACGCTACAGAGTGGAAGCAGTATGACAGAAACGGCGTAAAGGGTACTCGTGAGACATCCACCATGCCTGGCTCGGCAGGATCCTCATGGTATTATATGAGATATATTGATCCACACAATGATAAGGAATTTGCAAATCAGGAGCTCTTAAAGCACTGGATGCCGGTAGATCTCTATGTTGGTGGACCGGAGCATGCGGTAGGACACCTCATGTATTCAAGAATCTGGAACAGATTCCTCTTTGATCAGGGCTTATCTCCTGTAAAGGAGCCTTTTAAGAAGCTCGTACATCAGGGAATGATCCTTGGATCAAACGGTATCAAGATGGGCAAGAGATTCCCGGAGTTCGTAGTAAATCCTAGTGATGTAGTCGAGGAGTACGGCGCTGATACACTTCGTCTCTACGAGATGTTCATGGGACCACTTGAGGTTTCAAAGCCTTGGAACGACAGCAACGTACAGGGAGCAAAGAGATTCATCACACGTGTATGGAATTTCTTTACTGAGCCTGAGAATATTATCGAAGAGGATGATGGAAAGCTCACAAGAATCTATCATCAGACAGTAAAGAAGGTCACAAACGACTTCGAGGCACTTGGCTACAATACAGCTATCAGCCAGATGATGATTTTTGTCAATGAAGTATACAAGGCAGGCAGATGTCCTAGAGAGTTTGCAGAGGGACTTATCAAGATGCTTTCTTGTGTATGTCCACATGTTGGTGAGGAAATCTGGCAGAGAATGGGACATGACGATACAATCGCATTTGAGCCATGGCCGGTATACGACGAGGCAAAGACTGTTGAGGATACAGTAGAGATTGCTGTACAGATCAACGGAAAGACCAAGGGCACTCTTGCAATCGGAAAACAGGATCCTAAGGATGAGGTTATCGCAAAAGCAAAGGATGTTATTGCAGATAAGCTTACAGGAAATATCGTAAAAGAGATTTATGTTCCGGGACGTATTGTAAACATCGTAATGAAATAAAAATTACCCGGTATTTTGCACAGCCACTAGACGGCCGGCAGAATACCGGGTGATTTTATTTTTTGAGAACATGTGGTGGAAGAGATGGATCACTTCCGCGAAGCTTCTGCATACCGCGCTGGATTGCATCCTTGGAATTTTTCCAGTCGGCATCTTTATTTTTATAATCATATTTTTCGATGAACCATGCAACATCTTCATATATGCGGTTCATGTTTTCGTGCATTAGAGGGAGCACGATATCGTAAAATTCTTTGCGCTTATCACCTTTTAAATAAGTGTCAGCTCCTTCCAGAACCACTTTCAGGTGATCGAGACAAAATCCTTTTGTGTTCTTTAATTTTTCTTTTAGTTCAGGATCCTTTTCATACATAGTGAAGAAGGTCTTCATGTATGCATTAAAGGTCTTGTTTACGCTGTCACATATAAAGCAGGTTGATTCACGTTTGTTAATCCAGTCCACGATGGAATTGGAAGAGGCGTTTGCTTTTTTGAAAAGACCGCTCCTTTGCACTGAATCAGGCTTAAAGTTCTTAAATTCTTTGTCCATCTCCTCAATATGGCGCATGTACATGGTTTTTAGTATCCAGGCGTTTCCGAGTGAATTGCCATAGTCAAACATTTTTTTGAAATGTGCACGGCAGAAGCCCTCCTTATCGGTCATATCGCGTATGTCAGCCTCCATGTAAGAGGCACCATGACCAAGTACAAAATCCATGACGTGATCCTCAGTGCGTTTTTCTATATAGCAGAAGGGGCATTCGCCGGCATTGTCAAAGGCGTCTGATATGGGGATAGTGTGTATTTGTTCTTTCAAGGTAATACCTCCGGGGTCATATTTTGTTATTTAAAAATCCTCTGGTGTGTAGCTCTCATAAAACTTGATAAAGGTCTGCAGAGAGGTGGAAAGCTTTGAAGACTCCTTGTAAGCAAAGCCAACCTCACGCTTGTGGATTGGTATGCCGAGAGGAATTTCAATCAGGGTACCGTCAGCAAGCTCCTTTGAAACTATGCTTTTTATGACGCAGGCCACACCTACGCCTATTTTGGCAAAGTCGATGAGCAGGTCCATATTTGATATATCTATAGAGTCCTTTACGTGTATCTGGTTCTCCTGCAGATAATCATCAATATATTTACGTGTCATATTGCCTTTATCGAGAAGCATGAGAGTAGAGTTTTGCAAAATCTCGCTCTTTTTGACACCACGGGCGCTTAAGTTGCGCAGATAGTCCTTTGTAGTGACAAATATATCCTCGATGTTGTCCAGATAATAGAAATTGAAAGTCTTAAGGGATGCTGGTTTTCCAATCAGACCTATATCTATTTTGTCATCATCGAGGAGCTTTAAGGTCTCATTGGTGGACTGACATTCGATTGAGATGCTTATATGAGGATTTCTGTGTATGAATTCCTTGAGGTATGGCAAAAGCATATATTTGCAGAGTGTTGAGCTGACACCAATCTTAAGCTGGCCGACACCGAGCTCTATTGAGCGCTTCAGCTTTTCCTCACCCTCATTTAATGCCTCAAAGGCCTCGCTTACATGATCATAAAGAAGTCTGCCCTCATCGGTCAAGACGACACCTCTGGAGCTTCTGGAAAAAAGCTTGCATTCCAGTCCGTCCTCGAGCTTTTGAATTGACTTGCTGATGGCAGGCTGGCTGATATAGAGCTCCTTGGCTGCCTTTGATATATTGCCGGCATTGGCGACAGTATAGAAAATCCAGTAAGATGAGAGATTCTGGTTCATTTGTACCTCCTGTGGTTTGTACTTTTAATGGGCTGTAATCGTTGCTTGTCACAAAAAGGTGTGAACATCAACAAATTTATGTTTATTATACCATGAGATTTAGTTATGGTAAATATGTTTATTATGTATTTTTATTATGGTAAATCATATGTTATGATGTCTTAAGTAAACTTGATTCAGATACAATCATAATACAATATTTTTATATGCTAGGAGGATATAAGCATGGGAATGACAATGACGCAGAAGATTCTTGCTGCACACGCAGGCCTTGACTCTGTTAGTGCAGGACAGCTCATTGAGGCTGATTTAGATCTTGTGCTTGGAAACGACATTACCTCACCTGTAGCGATTCATGAGATCGACAAGATGAAGGTAGAGGGAGTGTTTAATAAAGATAAAATCGCACTCGTTATGGATCACTTTGCACCAAACAAGGACATCAAGTCAGCAGAACACTGTAAATGTGTTCGCGAGTTTGCCTGCAAAAACGAGATTACAAATTACTTTGATGTAGGAAAAATGGGCATTGAGCATGCACTTTTACCTGAGCAGGGACTTACCGTGGCAGGTGATGTGATTATAGGAGCTGATTCTCATACATGTACATACGGAGCTTTAGGAGCATTCTCTACAGGTGTGGGAAGTACTGATATGGCAGCAGGAATGGCTACAGGCAAGGCCTGGTTTAAGGTACCTTCTGCTATCAAGTTCAATATTGTCGGAAAACCGGCTGAGTGGATCAGCGGCAAGGATGTCATCCTTCATATCATCGGTATGATTGGTGTGGACGGCGCACTTTATAAGTCAATGGAGTTTGTCGGAGAGGGACTTAAATATCTTTCTATGGATGACAGATTTACTATCGCCAATATGGCAATTGAGGCCGGCGGCAAGAATGGTATCTTCCCTGTAGATGATCTCACAAGAGAGTACATGAAGGAGCATTCAAAGCGTCCGTTCACAGAGTATGAGGCTGATAGTGATGCAGAGTATGATGAGGAGTATACAATCGACCTTAGCACACTTAAGTCTACAGTTTCATTCCCACATCTGCCTGACAATACACGTACCATCGATGAAGTGGGCGATGTAAAGATTGACCAGGTAGTAATCGGCTCATGTACCAACGGCCGTATGGATGATCTGCGTATTGCAGCAAAGATTCTTGAGGGTAAAAAGGTTGCGGATGGTATCAGGGTTATCGTGATTCCAGCAACACAAAAGATTTATCTTCAGGCTATGGAAGAGGGACTTCTTAAGACATTTATCGAGGCTGGTGCAATTGTGAGTACACCTACCTGCGGACCATGTCTTGGCGGATACATGGGAGTGCTCGCTGAGGGCGAGAGATGCGTATCTACCACAAACCGTAACTTTGTCGGACGTATGGGTCATGTGGATTCTGAGGTTTATCTGGCAAGCCCTGCTGTTGCAGCTGCAAGTGCCATTACAGGTAAGATTTCAGGACCAAAGGATGTTATGTAAAGATTGGAGGAAGCACAATGAAAGCAGCACACGGTCGTGTATTTAAATATGGAGACAATGTCGATACAGATGTAATCATTCCTGCAAGATATCTGAATTCTTCTGATCCTAAGGAGCTTGCAACACACTGCATGGAGGATATCGATAAGGATTTTGTAAATAATGTAAAGGCCGGAGATATCATGGTAGCCAACAGGAACTTCGGCTGTGGTTCATCAAGAGAGCATGCACCGATTGCCATCAAGGCTGCCGGCGTAAGCTGTGTTATCGCAGAGACATTTGCAAGAATTTTCTACAGAAATGCAATCAATATAGGTCTTCCTATTATTGAGTGCCCTGAGGCAGCAAAGGCAATAAAAGCCGGTGATGAGGTGACAGTAGACTTTGATTCAGGTATCATCACAGATGAGACAACAGGAGAGAAGTTTAAGGGACAGGCCTTCCCACCGTTCATGCAGAAGATTATCGACTGCGAGGGACTTGTAAACTATATAAATCAGAAGTAATTATAAAAATTCCCGAGGTTATATAACCGCGGGAGTTTTTAGTACAATATTAAAAGTAATGGTAATATGCAAACTGTGAGATATGCGTTCTATAAATCAAATTGCTGCAGATACTGCAAATATTTATTGGAAACTGTCACAGAAGTGTAAATATCCGCGTATTCCTTGCCTGATATACTTTCGATATAGTTTTCGGGATAGTTTTTTTCTATGCCATGTGCATGAGCCATATCGACAGCTTTATTGTATGCAATAGCGGCCTTTTCGATTGTGTTGTAGGTTCCTATGACAAAATTACCGTTTATGTGTATGCGAGCTTTATATTTGTCGAGCCCTGCAGTTTTGACAATTTCTACACCATGGTATGGATTTAACAGCTTGATGTTTTCGTAGCGCATGTCGGTTGAATCGTTGTTTACAAATACATAGTCCCGTCCGCAAACAGCATGAGGCTGTATGCCATAGCGGCTAAGCAGGGTGACCTGCATGCCGTAGTCGTTGACGTACAGATGTCCCTGGCGTTTTAATATGCGATGCTCAGAGTAGTAAAACAAATCGTCTATATCGAATTTCAGCTCATGTGATATATCCAGATAGTAGCTGAAATAATTTTTGCGCAGATATATGGGCGTCTTTATGTACATGCCGTTGTCCCGGTAATTAATAAGAGTTACAATTTTATCAAATGCAAGTGCATGGGTGTGAAAGTAAGAGTCCTCTATGCTGTTTGTTTCTTTTAATAAAATTGTCGATGCAGTGGCATAGGCGCGGCTTGCAGAAAGCTCACGGTCAAAGCTTCCGAGACTGATGTGTTTGCTTTTGTAGGTGATGTTGGACCTGTAGTAAATGGTGCCGTCTTTTCTGACAGCGGTGTAAACTCCCTGGAGCATAGATATAATTTGTGTTCCTTTCACATATATTTTTAATCATATATATATTATTGTAGCATTTTTGTTATTGATTTGATATATGAAATTTATTATACTATAAAGGATAATAATTGTCTGCATATAGATGCAGCAATATGGATTTAGATAAGATAAAAAGAGAAATGAGGTAAAAAATGGATTTATTATATTCAAGTACAAGAAACAGTGAAAAGAAAATAACAGCTTCACAGGCTATCCTTAAGGGCCTTGCCGATGACGGAGGATTATTTGTACCTGAGAGCATTCCGGCACTTGATGTTTCTGTTGAGGAGCTTTCTAAGATGTCATACCAGCAGGTAGCATATGAGGTTATGAAGCTTTTCCTTACGGATTTCACAGAGGAAGAGCTTAAAAATTGTATCGACAGGGCATACGACAGCAAGTTTGATACTACTGAGATTGCACCGCTTAAGTTTGCTGACGGGGCTTACTACCTTGAGCTGTTCCATGGCTCTACAATAGCCTTCAAGGATATGGCATTATCCATTCTGCCTCATTTACTTATCACATCTGCAAAGAAAAACAATGTTAAAAACGAAATTGTCATTTTAACAGCCACATCAGGAGACACAGGAAAGGCAGCTATGGCAGGCTTTGCTGATGTTGAGGGGACACAGATTATCGTTTTCTATCCAAAGAATGGTGTCAGCCCGATTCAGGAGAAGCAGATGCTTACACAAAAGGGTGCTAATACTCATGTAGTGGGTATTCACGGCAACTTTGACCAGGCACAGTCAGCAGTAAAGGCTATGTTCAATGATAAGGCTCTTGCAGAGACGATGGATGCCGCAGGCTATCAGTTCTCATCCGCTAACTCAATCAATATAGGTCGCCTTGTACCACAGATTGTGTACTATGTATATGCTTACTCAAAGCTTTTTGCACAGGGAGCTGTCGCAAAGGATGAGAAGATAAATATCGTTGTTCCTACGGGAAACTTTGGAAATATACTTGCAGCGTTTTATGCAAAGAATATGGGACTTCCAGTTGCAAAGCTTATCTGCGCTTCAAACGAGAACAAGGTGCTTTACGATTTCTTCACAACAGGAGAGTATGATAAAAACAGAGAGTTTATCCTCACAAATTCACCATCCATGGATATTCTCATCTCTTCAAACCTTGAGAGACTCATTTACCGTATCGCAGGAAATGATGCAAATAAGAATGCTCAGCTTATGGCTTCGCTTGCTAAGGATGGCAAATACACTGTAACACCTGAGATGAAGGAAAAGCTTTCTGACTTCTATGGAAATTACACAAGTGAGAAGGAAACCGCTGAGGTTATCAAAAAGCTTTACGAGGATACAGGATACATTATTGATACTCATACAGCAGTTGCAGCAGGTGTATATAGCAAGTATAAGGAGGCTACAGGTGATACAGCCACAAAGACTGTTATTGCATCTACAGCAAGTCCATTCAAATTCACAAGAAGTGTGATGGATGCAATTGATCCTAAGTACGATTCAATGACAGACTTTGAGCTTGTAGATGAGCTTTCAAAGCTTGGCAACGTTAAGGTACCAAATGCCATCGAGGAAATCAGGGATGCAAAGATTCTTCACAACACAGTCTGTGATGTGGATCAGATGGAAAACACTGTTAAGAAAATGCTCGGTGTGCAGTAATAATATAATGTTACCTTTTGCCCATTTAATCATATAATTGTAATTTGTTTCATATATAATTATATATAGCGCAACATAAAAGAACATCTGCTGATTGCAGATGTTCTTTTTGTGCTCTAATTATAGAGTAAATAATTATCAGATTACTGAAACTGCCTTGCAGAGATATTAGAATTCAATAATAAAGTGAATGGCTCCGAAAGGGTATAACAGCTTGAGCTTGCAGGCTTTATTGAAGCTGCGTGTCTGTCCATCAAAATGCTCAGGTGCAGTGAGAGTAAGCTCAAGTGCCTGATCATTTGAACAGTTGACCAGAAACAGTCCATTGTTCAGGTTCAGGAAATCATCGAGAGATGCCTGTACATACTCGTCGTATACTGAAAATGATTCATTTACATAGCGTGATGCAAAATTGATGGCTGTTGTCTGACTCATGCCTATGTATGTAGATATGGCATAGCTGCCCTCGATGTCCTGACGTACCATGCAGTCTGCACTAAAGCTGTCACATATCTCGGCAGAGAGCGGAGTGTAGTCATCACCGACAAATCGGATAAAGCTGTTAAACAAAAGCTCAAGATACATAATGTCAATGGCAGAAGGATCTATGCCTGTATTGGCAAAAAAATGACCTATCAGATGATTTATACTGTCCTTATCCTCGAGTACCATGTCAAGATCGGAAATAGCATTCTCATTGCGGTAATCATGTATACTCTTTTCGAGAGTGGTATTGTCAATTATGCCTTTGTCTAAAAGAATCTGTCCTAAAAGAAGAAAGTCAGGGCTTTGGATGTTTAAGAGCTCCTTTACCTGCTCGTCTGTCAGATAGCCCATTTCTATTGTAAGCTCACCAAACTTCTTGTCCTGATGGGTCTGCTCGACTATTACTGAATCAACCTCGGCAGCTGTCATAAGCCCTGAGTGGATGGCAAGAGTACCGAGCTTTGCGTGCTTTTGTGCTTTTTCTTTGAGAGCGTCAAAAAGCTGCTCATTAGTGATATACCCCTTTGATAGGAGAAAATTGCCAAAAAATTGAGTATACATATTAATTTCCTCCTATGTGCTTCTTAATCAGACTTATGACCTGATCCTTGTCGATTGGTTTCTGAATGAAGTCACATGCTCCGGCAGCAAGAGCCTTTTTAAGCTCGGACTGTGTGCCGACAGATGACGCAACAAAGATGGTCGCACTGCTGTCATACTCCATAATTTCTGAGATAGCGGCATTTCCGTCCTTTACCGGCATTACAATGTCTATAAATGTGAGATTTGGCTTATGCTCCTTGTACATATCAATGGCGAGCTGTCCGTTTGCCGCCTCAATGATAGTCGGTGAACCAATGGAATTGATTATGTCCTTCATCTGTTTTCTTGCGAGAATCGAATCATCGCATATAAGTATTTTTAAATCGTCAAGTTGCATTTTAAAACTCCTTCCCCTTGAAAATATAAATATATTTTACTACATTAATAATAGAAATTCAAGAAATAGTTGGGACTTATTTACCATTTATTTTTTCCTTACATGAGGTTATACTAATTTTGGTGATTTTACATATTTTTTGTATATATAAGATCCGTGATAACTATTTAGGAATAATAAATAAAAATACAGGAGAAAGAAGCATGAACTATTTTATTATAATAGATGCGGTCACACTGATACTGGGAATTTACATAATATTTGTGTCACTGCGAATGAAGAAAAGCGGCAAAATTGAAAGTACCTTTGTGGCTGAGGATGAGATGAAAAAGATAAAGGATACGGCCGGATATATAGCTTATATTTATCCAAAGTCACTTGTATTCGGCATTGTGATCTTTGTTATCAGTATAGTTGCGATAGTTTCGGATTGCCTCAAAAAGATACCGTACTGGTCATATGTGGAGATGATTATATTCGTCGCAGTAATTATCTGGTTTTCAAATATGTTACGAAATGCCAGAGAAAAATTTGTTAAATTCTAACATGAATTTTGCATTGCAACATGAGACATAATAAAGTATAATGAATTTACAAAGATACCTGAGATGTTCGACAACCCTGTGTATTTAGAACCTACATTTACTTTAAACGGGATTCCTATATGAGCTGTTGGATGTCAGGCCGTCATTATGCAGCGGAAGGCAGAAGGCAGACTGCGGTTACCCACCTAGCAAGAGCGCTAGGAGTCTAAATTACAGGACCGGCATTTTGGGTTCTTACAAAAGAATAATAATGTACAAAAGAACTCCGGACGCACAAGAGATTTATGAGATACAAAAGATTTTTAAAGCACAAAGGATTCTTAAGTACAGATGATAAAGGGAGCTGTTTTTGCAGCTCCCATTTTTTGAGCAGTAACCACTATTTGGGTGTTAAGGAGAACAGAAATTTGGCAAATAGAAGACGAAGACGGCAAAAGCCGAATCAGATGGTCTGGATAATGCTTGCGATAACCATGGTATGCGTGGTTATTGTTTTTGCAATTGTTATGGCGCAAAAGGAAAAAGGGACACTTGTAAAACAGGCGAGGGCTGTGACGAAGGATATGGTGTATGAGAATGCATATATTGTGTCAAATGACGATGGAAGGCTGATTTTCATATGTGATGGAGAGCTTTACAGGGCTAAGGGAACCATGGAGGAGAGCTTTACAGGGGTCTGTGATATTGAAATCAGTGGCTCTAAGGTCAAAAAGATACAGATAAAGCCGGATGATATATCAGGTGTGATGCTGTCGTACGGAGACGGTACCATGCAAATTGCAGGGCAGGGTGACATTCCAATGCAGTCAAGCGAGCTGCCTGTGTATGATGAGACAGGCACTTCACCTAAGGAAATAGCGGTTTCTGACCTGATAATCGGAAGTGAAACACTTTCTTACATACTTGATTCCGGCAGGATATGTGCCATCGTCAGAAGACAGGCACCAGACCTTACATACATAAGAGTGCTTATAAAAAACGATGGAAAGGATGCATTTCCAACAATTGCAGCAGGTGCAGCGTCTAACCTTTATGTGGATGATGCCGACTGTGGCAGCAATGCTATTGATGATGTGGGTGCATATATGGCAAATGCACAAAAAAGTAAGATAAAGGTGAGCTCAGCGGACAATTATGTCAGCATAAACGGTAAGAGCTATCCGGGCTCATTTGAGTTTATCGGGACAGAGGAAGGTATTGTGGCGGTGAATACAGTCGATGTGGAGACATATGTGCGCTATGTGCTGCCGTCGGAGATGCCGTCTACATTTGATGCAGAGGCGCTTAAGGCTCAGGCTGTTTGCGCAAGAACCTTTGTATATTCACAGATGAAAAATACACAGTATGCGCTATACGGAGCAAATATTGACAATACCACGGCTTTTCAGGTCTATAACGCTTCAGAAACAAAGCAGTCGACCGATGAGGCTGTAAAAGCTACGGCAGGGCAGGTTGTCTCATGTGGAGGAAGCTTAATAACATGTTATTATTTTTCTACGTCTGCCGGGAAAACCGAGGATATGGAGGTATGGTCTTCGAGTACACCGGATTTCATACACAAGGTGGAGTCGGTGGATGACAATTCTCCATACTACAGATGGACTTCGGAGCTTGATTTATCGGCATACAATGATCCTCAGTACGGCACAGCAACAGGTATTTCTGTCGATAAGACGTCGGATGCCGGTTATGTACTTTCGCTCACAATAAATTATGGAAACAAATCGCAGACCTTTACGGCGGAGAATGATATAAGAAAGGCGTTAGGGCATTATCAGAAAAAAGTTACATTAAACGATGGCTCTGCGAGGGAGAATATGTCGATGATACCAAGCGCCTGCTTTAGTGTGAGTGCCGGTGCAAATGGTCACTATACACTGTCCGGCGGAGGCTTCGGCCATGGAATAGGCTTCAGCCAGTATGGGGCAGACAAGCTGGCAAAGGCAGGAAGCGGCTATAAGGATATAATCGGATATTATTATAAGGATGTGACAGTGGTGGATATAAGCAGTGTACATAGTGAGCAGTGATATGCCTACAAAAAATTGATAGCATGGATAGTAGAAATGTGGTAATATCGAAGTGCTTAGATACATGACTATGTGTGTGATAGTAAGATACATTGTAATTATTTCGTAAGAAAACAAGAGGATTTGACAATGAATTTACCGATAGAGTTTGAAAAAAAGATGAAGGCTTTTCTGGGTGATGAGTGGGATGATTTCTTATACAGCTATGACAATAACAGATTTCAGGCACTCAGATTCAATACCTTAAAGGTGCAAAGCCATGAAGAAATAATGCGGATATTGATGGTACTTGAAATTTCTTCAGATAAAAGGGTTTCGTGGGCAGATGAGGCATATTACTTTGATGAGAATGTGCGTCCGGGAAAGCATCCTTATCATGAGATGGGGCTTTACTACATACAGGAGCCAAGTGCCATGTCGGCGGCTGCACTTTTAGCTCCAAAGCCGGGTATGAGAGTGCTTGACCTGTGTGCGGCACCCGGCGGAAAGAGCACACAGCTTGCCACATATTTAGGAGACAGCGGACTTTTGGTATCAAATGAGATTAATACACAAAGAAGCCGGATTTTGTCGCAGAATATAGAGCGTATGGGAATCAAAAATGCGATTGTGACAAATGAGGACAGCTTTGTTCTTGCTTCACATTTCCCAGGCTTTTTTAATGCTATACAGGTGGATGCACCTTGCTCAGGAGAGGGAATGTTTCGAAAGCTGCCTGAGGCAATAGAGCAGTGGAGCATGGAAAATGTGGCAATCTGTGCGGCAAGGCAGAAGGAAATACTGGATAATGCTGCGGTGATGCTTAAGCCGGGAGGTACGATAGTGTACAGCACCTGCACCTTCTCGAAGGAAGAAAATGAGGATGTAATTGAGTATTTTTTGGAGAGACATCCTGATTTTACACTTGAAGAAATGGAGCGCTTCTGGCCGCATAAGGTGGACGGAGAGGGACATTTTGTGGCAAAGCTTGTGAGAAGAGGCTGTGTGGACACAGACCTTAAAGCTGACAGGAAAACCAAAAAGAACAAAAATAGTAAGAACAGGAAAAATGAAACGAAGCCGGCTCTTACAAAAGAAAATATGAAGCTTCTCTCAGAGTTTCTTGATGAGACCATTTCAGAGGATATGGCAGCATGGATAAAAAACTCAAGGCTTGTCATGTTTGGGGAGCAGCTCTACAGGCTGCCTGATATAGAAGTTGATATTAAAGGGCTTAAGGTGCAGCGAGCTGGGCTTCATATAGGAGAGTTTAAAAAACAGCGCTTTGAGCCGTCGCATTCGCTTGCACTTGCGCTTAAGATAAGTGAGGCTAAAAACGTAGTAAAGCTTACCTGGGATGATCCGCAGACAACAGGCTTTTTCAATGGTCAGTCAGTTATGTTATCTGATGAGCAGGCGGCTGAATGCAAAAAGGGCTGGGCACTTGTATGTGTAGATGGATATCCGGCCGGCTGGGGCAAGGTGAATGGTGCACAGGTTAAAAACCATTATCCTAAGGGGCTTAGAAATAAAATATAAATCAAATATAGAATTTTCTACTTGCAAAATATAGAGATTGTGCTAAAATGACTTATGTGTTATTAAGAAATAAGCATTTGCGATATATATGTCGCAGCTATATATAATAAAAGCAATGAAGGTGCATAGTAGATTATAGTACTTTGACCAGAGAGAGATTGTCATCGGCTGAAAGCAGTCTTACAAAAAGGCTATTGATTGAAGTTCACACTGAAGCTGCATGGATGAAGCACAGTAGTTCATGACGTGTTATGTACGTTACACATATCAATGAGAGTCCATTGGATAGTTCTTCAATGGAAATCAGGGTGGTATCGCGGAATTTTCGTCCCTGCATGGTTTAATAGCCATGCAGGGGCGTTTTTTATCGCATAAACGGCGAATTCAAGCTTGAAGTTACGGGTTTATGCAAATTAAGAAAAATATTATGAGGTGAAATTCGATGAGAGACAAAATTCAACAGATCAGAGAAAAAGCACTTGCTGAAATTGATAAGGCTGACGGTCTTGAAAAATTAAATGATGTGCGTGCTGCAATTCTTGGAAAGAAGGGTGAGCTCACAGCAGTCTTAAAGGGCATGAAGGATGTTGCTCCTGATGAGAGACCAAAGGTAGGCCAGTGGGTCAATGAGACACGTGAGGCAGTTGAGAAGCTTCTTGATGAGAAGGTTAAGAAATTTGAGGCAGAGGCACTTAAGCGCAAGTATGAGAGCGAGAAAATAGATGTCACTATGCCTGCAAAGAGAAGCAAAAAGGGTAATCTTCATCCTGTAACACAGGTAAAGGATCAGCTCTCAGAGATTTTCACATCTATGGGCTTTGAGGTTTATGAGGGAACAGAAATCGAGAATGATTACTATAATTTTACAGCTTTAAATACTCCAAAGGATCATCCGGCCCGTGATATGCAGGATACATTCTACTTATCACCTGAGTTCTTACTTCGTACACAGACCTCAGCAGGACAGATTCACGTTATGGAAGCAAAGAAGCCACCTATCAAGGTTGTTTCACCGGGTAAGGTTTTCCGTTCGGATGATGATGCGACACATTCTCCTATGTTCACACAGATGGAGGGACTTGTGGTAGATAAGGGCATCACGCTCTGCGATTTAAAGGGTATGCTTGACCAGCTTGTAAAGAAGATGTTCGGAAAGAATGTCACAACACGTCTTCGTCCTTCATACTTCCCATTTACAGAGCCGTCTGTAGAGGTTGATGTAAGTTGTTTCCAGTGCCACGGCAAGGGCTGCTCTTTATGCAAGGGCACAGGCTGGATTGAGGTGCTTGGTGCAGGCGTGGTAAATAAAAAGGTGCTTGAGGGCTGTGGCATAGACACAAATGAGTACAGTGGTTTTGCATTTGGTATCGGTCTTGAGCGTATTGCAATGCTCAAATACGGAATTAACAACATCAAGCTTTTATTCGAGTCAGACCTTAGGGTATTAGACCAGATTGATGACAACTAGATTCATTTTTCTTGAATATATAACAGGAGGCAAAAATTATGTTAACACCACTTAGCTGGTTAAAAGATTATGTAGATATAGATGTAACACCAAAGGAGTTAGAGGAAAAATTATTCTCATGTGGTTTCGAGGTTGAGGAATCATATGAGGTGGGAAAGGATATCTCAAACGTAGTAGTCGGCCTTGTAGAAAAATGTGAGCCGATTCCTGAGACACACCTGAGTCTATGTCAGGTAAATGCCGGAGCACATGGCACATTCCAGATCTGCTGTGGAGCGGATAATGTAAAGGCAGGGGGCAAATATCCTCTCGCACTTATCGGTGCCACAGTATATGCCACAGCAAAGGATCACGTTACAATAGAGGGCGTGATGGAGATAAAGCAGGGCAAGCTGCGTGGATATGATTCATATGGAATGTTATGCTCAGGCGTAGAGCTTGGCTTAAATGAAGACCTCTATCCGGGTGCAGGCTACAACGGACTTTTGGTTTTACCTGAGGATGCTAAGGCGGGAGATGATGTAAAACCTATCCTCGGCCTTGATGACTGGATTTTTGATATTGCAATCACAGCAAACAGACCTGACTGCCAGTGTATATATGGCATGGCAAGAGAGGTTGCTGCTGTTTTGGGAAAAGAGCTTAAGGAGCCTGCGCTTGACTATACTGCTGATGATGTGAAGAAGGAAAATTTCAAGGTATCTGTCCTGGCACAGGACATCTGCCCTCGCTACACAGCTCACTATGTACATGATGTAAAAATCTCCGAGTCACCTGCATGGATGAGAAAACGTCTTGCACTTGTTGGAATAGGCTCTATTTCAAATGTGGTAGACATCACTAACTTTGTTTTAAAAGAGCTCGGACAGCCAATGCATGCCTTTGATTACTCATACCTTGAGGGAGATGAGATTGTAGTAAGACGTGCAAACGATGGAGAGAAAATTGTCACACTTGATGAGAAGGAATTTGAGTTAAACAGCAATAACCTGGTTATCTGTGATGGAAAGAAGGCAGTTGCGCTCGCCGGTATCATGGGCGGCTTAAACTCTGAGATTAACGACGGAACCACAGAGGTGATGTTTGAGTCTGCAAAATTTGCAAGAGACAATATCAGAAAGAGCTCACGTGCGTTGGGACAGTCATCTGATTCGAGTGCACTTTACTCAAAGGGCGTAAACGAGTACACAACAGCGATGGCTATGAAGAGAGCGCTTCACCTGATGGAGGAGCTTGACTGTGGTAAGGTTTCTTCAACTCACGTTGAGGTGACTACTGGAAACTCACTTGAGCCAAAAGAGATGAAGGTTTCTATTGCAAAGGTAAACGGTGTGCTTGGAATAGAGGTTCCTACAGAGGATATCGTGAGAATACTCACAAATTTAGGCTTTGCACCGGTTGTAAGCGGCGATGAGCTGACACTCATGATTCCTGCATACCGTGAGGATATGGAGGATTATCCGGATGTGGCCGAGGAGGTTATCCGTATGTATGGCTATGACCATGTCATTCCTGCATTCATGCCTACGGCACAGGTTACACTCGGAGGACTCAACCTTAGACAGCAGACAGAGCGCAAGATAAAAGAGGTGCTCTGTGCAGCAGGCGCGTATGAGGGAATACATTACTCATTCTTCTCACCTGCTGATCTTGATTTGCTCAGATTCCCGGAAGATGCACCTGAAAGACATGCTATCAGGCTTATAAACCCAATCAATGTTGACCTCTCGCTTATGAGAACAACACTTGCTTCTGAGATGCTTTATGCCATAGCAAGAAACCAGAAGAAGGGTATCCTGGAGGGAAGAATCTTTGAGCTTGGAAATATCTTTATCGCAAAGGAGCTTCCGCTTACAGAGTATCCGGATGAGAGAGAGACACTTTGCGCAGGCGTATTCGGTGAGGATGAATCGTTCTTTACTATAAAGGGACTGGCTGAGACTGTAGCAGATGCGCTTGATGTGAAGTTTACATACAAGCCGGCTCAAAAGCCATTCCTTCATCCGTATCAGACCGCAGAGGTATTCTGTGACGGTCAAAAGGTCGGATATCTCGGTCAGGTAAGATATGAGATATGCGATGAGCTTGACATGAGAGTACCGGCATATGTGATGGAGCTTGATTTAAGAGTTCTTTCACAGTGGTATGGAAAGGACAGAGTATTTACTCCAATCTCAAAATTTGATGATGAGAAGAGAGATTTTGCTTTTGTTGTGGACAAGGATATCACATGTGAGCAGATTGAAAACGGTATCAGGGAAGCCTGTGATTATGTCTCAGATGTTACACTGTTTGATGTTTACGAGGGTGTACAGCTTCCTCCGAATAAGAAGAGCATGGCGTACAGTGTAGTATTTACACCAAAGGATGAGGAGCTTAAGACTAAGAAGGTCGAGGGCTTTGTAAAGGATATACTTGCTCATCTTAAAGAGACTGCAGGTATCACACTTCGTGGTTAGACGTTAGTATAGTGTTAGGAATAGGAAAATTATGGACGTAAAAGATTTTGATTATGATCTTCCGGAGGAGCTGATAGCACAGGATCCTCTGGAGGACCGCTCCAGCTCAAGACTCATGGTGCTTGACAAGAAGACAGGAGAAGTCAGCCATCATGTGTTCAAGGAGATTGTTAAATATTTAAGACCGGGCGACTGCCTTGTGCTCAACAATACAAAGGTCATTCCTGCACGTCTTTTTGGCGTGAAAGAAGGCACTATGGCAAAGATAGAGATACTTCTTCTAAAGCGCAGACAAAATGACGTATGGGAGACTCTTGTAAAGCCGGGTAAAAAGGCAAAGCCGGGCACAAAGATTATATTTGGTGACGGACTTTTAACAGGTGAAGTAATAGATGTGGTTGATGATGGAAACAGGCTGATTCAGTTTAGCTATGAGGGTATTTTTGAGGAGATACTTGATAAGCTCGGACAGATGCCATTGCCGCCATACATCACACATCAGCTAAAGGACAAGAACCGCTACCAGACAGTATATGCAAAGTATGACGGCTCGGCCGCTGCGCCTACGGCAGGACTGCATTTCACAAAGGAACTTTTACAGCAGGTAAAAGATAAGGGCGTAGATATTGCAGAGGTAACTTTACATGTGGGGCTTGGCACGTTTAGACCGGTAAAGGTGGATAATGTGCTTGATCACCATATGCATTCTGAGTTTTACATGGTGTCACAGGAGGCTGCAGACAAGATTAATAATGCAAAGAAAAATGGCGGCAGAATAATATCTGTCGGCACTACAAGCACTCGTACCTTAGAGGCAGCATCCGATGAAAACGGCATGCTAAAAGAGTGCAGCGGATGGACGGATATCTTTATTTATCCGGGATACAGCTTTAAGGTGATTGACTGTCTGATTACAAATTTCCATCTGCCACAGTCTACACTTGTCATGCTTGTGTCAGCATTAGCAGGCAGAGAGCATGTCCTCAATGCATACAAAGAGGCTGTAGATGAAAGATACAGGTTTTTCAGCTTTGGTGATGCGATGATGATTTTGTAGAGCGATTCACTACAAAATAGCGATACAACGGAATATGGAGATATGAAGAAAGCCAGGGGCGATTAAACCTCTGGCTTTTCTTTGTAGATGAACGTGTGAGACAATCCGTTGCGGAACGTGATAGAGTGAACGGCTCCGTCTTTGAAAACGATGTTGTCTATGATGCTGCTGAGAAAAGAATCAAGAACCTCCGGAGAAACGGTAGCACTCAGTGATTGAAAGCTGACGTAGTTTCGGTCAGTGAGCTTCTGGGAGAGTATGAAGTTACTTGCCTTGGAGATAAATTCATCATCAGTGATAGACTGTTGCAGGCTGTCTTCTGATGCCAGGAACGCCAACTTATCCTCGATTTCTTCCAGAGAGTCCGAAAGCTGAATCTTTTGAGTGAGGTATTCGGATTCCGACATGGCTTTTTCGGAATAGAGGAACAGCTTGTTCAGACGGTCAATAGCTCTCTCCAGACGGATTTTTTCCTTTTTGAGCTTCGATAGCTGCAACGGCGGCTCAGAGTCTGTTTTGATTTTGACGTCTTTTCCGAAAACTTCGCCTTTGACAGTGCCGGTGCGGAGCGTATGAAACAGATCCTGTAATCCGTCCGGGGCAATGGCGACCACCGGGGAGAAGGTATCGCCAGAGAGTAGCTGTTGTTCCAGTTCCTGTATGCTCGTTTCCGGAGAGAACGCCTTTTGAGCGTTGAGCATATTGAGAATGTAGTTGAAGACGAACTCGCCAATGATTGGGTCTGAGGTAGATTTTCCAGTACACCACAGCTTACTTTTTCGGTGCGTAGGGCAGAAGTAGAGAGAATAGCGTCTGCCGGTAGTCTTCTTTACGGTGGAAATAGAACTCGTCATAGGCTGGCCGCAATTTCCGCAGATAAGTAAGCCGGAGAAAATGTGGGTGTATTTACTTTTGCCACTCTTGCGGAATGATTTGAGCCTGCGGTTGGATTCCAAGAGTGCAAGGATACGTTCTTTCTGTTCCCGGCTTACGATGGCCGGGTGGTGGTCTTTTACGGTAATCCATTCAGATTTATCCTTAGGACGCTGCCGGTCTCCTTCCTTAAGGCGATTGTACTGGTAATCGCCGCAGTAGAATACGCTGCGAAGGATAATATCCAGAGAGACCGGGGACCAGTCATTACCGGCACGAGTCCGGTAGCCATGTTCGTTCAGATACCGGGCCAGATAAACCAGGGAACGGAGTTCTTCGTATTTGTCATGAATCAGATGGGCGATGTTGTATTCATCGGAGTTGAAGCTGAAAGTCTGTTCTTCCGGGTCATAATCGTAGCCGTAAGGAATACGTCCACCGTTCCACTGCCCGTTGCTGGCTCTGGAAATCATGGTGGCAGCGACACGTTCTGAGGTCATGTTGCGCTCCAGCTCCGCAAAGACAAGGATAATTTTGAGCATCGCTTCTCCCATAGCCGTACTGGTGTCGAACTGCTCGTTTTTCGAGACGAAGGTAACGCCCAGGTCTTTAAGCTCCTGGTACATCTCTGCAAAGTCCAGAAGGTTTCTGGAGATTCGGTCAATCTTCCAGACCAGGAGATGAGTGTACGTGCCGGTCCGAAGTTGAGACATCATTTTCTGAAATTCTGGCCGGATGGTATTTTTGCCAGAGTACCCGGCATCCTCGAAGACCGTCACATCGTCAGTGTTCAGTATCAGCTTGGCGTATGCAATCAAGTCTTGACGCTGCATAGGCAAAGAGTCCCTGTCAATCTGGTGCAGGGTAGAGACTCGTATGTATATAGCCACTTTTGCATGAGTGGCAGCACTGTTTGAAATCATATTTTTCCTCCAAAAATACGCCGTCCCATTACAGAACGGCGCATGTTCATTTCTACGCCCTTTTAGTCGGGCAATTCAATATTACTTCCCTTAATCCGGCAAAATCCGTTATGTAAGGTTTTAGAGCTTTCAGAGAATTAAGAGAAATATTTTTCTGGTTGGGCTTTTGCTCATCAAGCACATAGGTAGGCAGAACGTAGAACTCCCAGTATTCCAGGGCGAGCGGCGAGACATCTTTCGTCAGTGCTTTGTAGAGGCAGAAAACGTAGAGGTCAGAATGCCGCTTGATGTCCGGAGAGTATCCAGCTTTCGGGTCCCAGGCCCTATGAGGAGCTATGCTGAACTGTATGTGCTCGTGGTACGCTTCGTCCCAGGACTGGAGGTAAGAAGCGGATTTGACTTCGATTCGCTGTCCGGTAGGACTGGTTAAATCAAAGGGGAGCCAATCAATTCGCATTTTCGAATCGGGGGGGGGTAATAACGCACTGTATACTATGTATTCTGCAAGTACGCCCCGGTCTGTGTTATTGAGCAGATCACTGTAAGCCCAGGACCAGAAATCTACTACTGACAAGCCGGTGTCTTCCCCATGAAAAGTAAATTTGTTGTTGGATGTTAATTGCTCCATGCAGGAATCCTCCCTTCGCAGAGAGAGGTTATGCCATGGATATTGCCGTCAAGAGCGAAAACCAACGCCCGGCGGCAGTCGGTGTCTGTCAGAATATCGGAATAGGTATGGACCAACGGCAGGAACTCACGAACCGAAAGCGAGAGCTTCTTCCGCAGGTGCGCTATTTTGTTAATCGTTCCGGCAGACAGCGATGCAGGCCCTTCCTCCAGAGAAGAACAGAAGGAAGAGAGATAGAGCAGTAGAGCCGCAGCATCACAATTCAGTTGTTCTTCGGTCCGGGCCAGGAAAAAGTATTTCTTTGAGTCCATAAGCCCTCCTGTCCGGTATCATCTGAAACGACGATACCAATCTAAACGGATAATCTTTTTTCGCCGTCAAGGTATTTCTTGCTTTCCTCAAGAGCCTTGAGGTAGCCCTTCATTTCCCCTTTAAATTCATAACGCTTTTCTGTTGGCAGAGCCTTGTAAATACTCAGCAGCTCCTTCTCATCATCAGTGTAAGTTTCGACCTGGACGTCAGTGTAAGCAGATTCTTTTCCGGTCAGAATGTAGTCGGTAGAGACGTGCAGAAACCGGGCGATGTCTGCGATGTATTTGGCTGGCGGCAGAGTGTTTCGAGCCTTCCAGGTAGAGTAGGAAGACTGGTTAATGCCAAGAAATTTGCACAGCGCATAAGGCGTTTGTTCCCTCTGTTCGAGAACTGTTTCGATTCTGTCGATTGCTTCCATGTAGCACCTCCGTAAAATAATTCGAGAAATCGAAGAAAAACTCTTTACAAATTCGAGTTTTCGAGCTACAATACAATCACAAGCTACAAATGATTCGCAAATGGGAAGTGCTAAATCACATAAGTAGTTTGTGATTGCGTATGTAGTGTACGTTTGTACCGTTAAATTGTATCATTTTACTTCGAGAAAGTAAACTACATATGCAAAAATCCATCAGAAAGGAGGAAAAGCATAATGCAGGGCAATATCACTGACTGGGGCAAGGAAGTTAAGAAGGGTCTGATTGAACGTGGCTGGTCTATCAACGATTTGGCTGAGAGAATCGGCAAGTCAAGAACCAGGGTATCCGGAGTTGTGAATGGCCGGATTTACTCGGATTCGATTGCAAGTGCAATCAGTGACCTTCTTAACATCGAAAAGGCATCAGCGTCCATGAAAGAAGCAACCAGAGATTGGTGTATGGATGCAAGAAAAGCCATGATTGACCTGGATATGAACACAGGGGAGCTGGCTGATAAGACTGGTTACTCTACACAATATCTGAATGCAATTATCTGTGGCAGATGCTATTCGCCACCGGTTATGAAAGTGATAAGCGGTGCGCTCGGAATCCAGGAATATCAAGGGAAACAGGATTCCTCTAAAGACAGTTAAATTGTAACAGGAAAGATGGTGTGAAGAAATGGGAAGAGGCTCTACGAAAGGTAATGAAAATGTGTATTTTGTTGCCAGAAAAAGGGCAGCAATGTACAACGAGAGGCTATACTCCAGAGAAGGTGCGGCGGAGTTGCTTGGCATATCTGTTTCAACACTCGCAGATTATGAGTTGGGAAATACGAAGGTAGTTCCGGTAGACAAGGTGGTTCTCATGGCGGACCTCTATAATGCACCGGAGCTGAAAACTGGGTATTGCAAGCATGAATGCCCGATATGCAGTTATCTTCCGGTTGCAACAGAGGCGAAAGGCCTGGAAGGGATAAGCCTTCGGCTGATGAAGAGACTGGATTGCGATGAGCTGAACCGCATCAAAAAAGAACTCGTAGACATTACAGAAGATGGAATCATCGACGAAACGGAGAAGCCGGAGCTGAAAAAGATCCTGGCTTTTTTAGATGAAGTTGCGGAGTCCATCAGTGAGCTGAAAATCGTAGGCGAGAAGTATTTGAAGAAGGTGTGAGTATGGACGTACAGAAAATGCTTGAAATTCTGAAAAGAGATTACGGAATTGAGAGCAAAGAGGAACTGATAGAAAGATTTGAGTCCAGCAAGGGAATCAACATCGGAATTTTCACTGAACGGAGGCAGACAGCATGAGAAGCAGGGTTATGAGACGTAGGATGCACAGGGTTCTGTGGAAGAAACTGAGCAGAATCTACACAGTGGATATGGCAGAGGTCCTGGGCTGGATAGCATACATAAGCATCATGGGAATTTTCCAGTGCTTCTGTATCGTGATGGCTTGTGAGCAGAGAGGCAGGGTAGCTTTTGGAGGAGAGTATTTGATTCTTCCGGCGGTGATACTTGCAAGACTGTGGATTCCAGAAATGATACAGAGCGTGACTGGTGTTCTGGAGATGCCGGATGAGGAAGAGGAAGATGTGTGAGATATGCGGACAGAATCCTTGCCATTCGAGATGCCCGAATGCTCCAGAACCGAAAGAGGTTCATATCTGTTCGGAATGTCTGGAAGGAATTTATCCGGGCGACAGATTCTATGAGAGCTGTGGAAGTTATGTGTGCGAGGAGTGCTTAAAAGGCATGACGATTGATGAAATATTTGAATTACTGGGCGAGAGCCTGGAAAAAGCATAGGAGGTAGGATATGGGACAGATGACCGTAGAACAGTGGTACGGCACGATAAAAACCGGACTGACGAAGAAACTGACCGAGAACAAAGAAGCGTTACCGGCCGGGTTTAATCAGCAGAGATTTATTCTGAATTGCATTACAGTGATCCAGGATATGATGAAGGACGATAAGAAGAAAGCACAGTTGGAGAAAATCAACCCGGAAACCATCCCGGTTTGCTTAGCGAAAGCAGCGTACCTGGGACTGGACTTCTTCAACGGCGAGTGTTACGCCATCCCGTATGGCGGAAACCTCAGCTTTCAGACCGATTATAAGGGCGAGATCAAGCTCTGCAAGCGGTACAGCAAAAATAAGATTAAGGACATTTTTGCCAAAGTAGTAAGAGAAGGGGATGAGTTTTCGGAAACTATTGACAGCGGACGGCAGAACGTGTATTTCAAACCGATTCCGTTCTCTGACAAGGAGATGGTCGGTGCATTTGCGGTGGTACTTTTTGAAGATGGCTCGATGATGTATGACACCATGAGCAAGAACGACATCGAAAATGTAAGGAACACCTACTCCAAGGCGAAAGACAGCCAGGCGTGGAGAAGCAGTACCGGCGAGATGTACAAGAAAACGGTGCTGAGAAGACTGTGCAAGCTGATTGATTTGGACTTTGACAATATAGAGCAGGCAAAAGCCTACGAAGATGGTGGAGATGCGGTATTCAATCAGCAGTCCCTTCCGGGAACGACAACAGGACAGGCACTGTTGCCGGAAAATGATAAGCCGGTAGACGCTTTTGCAGCGATGAAAGCCCAGAAGCAGGCAGAGCCGGTTATTGACGGAATGGTTTTGGAAGAGGCGTAGGAGGCAGTGACATATGGTTTTGACGGCAGAGAATTATTATAGCAAAGAAGCGAACAAGGAGTACATGAGCGTGTCCCAGTATAAGGATTTCGCCGGAACATACGGAAAGATGGCGTGTGAATTTTCAGCCATTGAGAAGCTGGAAGAACGGTGGGCGCAGAAAAAGACCACGCCGCTTCTGGTAGGTTCCTACGTGGATTCCTACTTTGAAGGAACGCTCGAAGAGTTCAAGAAGGAGAATCCGGAAATCTTCACTCAGAAGGGCGAGCTGAAAGCGAATTATAAGCAGGCAGAGAGAATCATCGCCAGAATGGAGAGAGACCCACTGTTTATGCAGTATATGAGCGGAGAAAAGCAGGTCATTATGACTGGAGAGCTGTTCGGGGCAGAATGGAAAATCAAAATTGACAGTTTCGTGAGAGGAATTGCGATTACGGACCTTAAGGTTATGGCATCGATCACTAAGCTGGAGTGGGTAAAAGATATCGGTTATTTAGATTTTGTGCGGTACTGGGGCTACGATATCCAGGGTGCAATATACCAGGAAATTGCGTACCAGAATACTGGAGAGAGACTGCCATTCTACATTGCGGCCGGAACGAAGGAAGAGGAGCCAAACATCGAAGTGATTCAAGTGACGCAGAACTATCTCGATGAAGCGAAACACATGGTAGAAATGAATATGCCGAGAATCCTCAGAGTGAAGAACGGAGAGGCTGAACCGGACAGATGCGAGATGTGCGATTGCTGTAGACATACAAAGGTCCTGGCAAGACCGATTTCAATTACAAATCTGGTAGCTGGAATTTAGGCGGTGAGCAGATGGCAGACAACAAGAAGTATTACTATCTGAAACTGAAAGAGGATTTTTTTGATTCTGATGAAATGCTACTTCTCCAGGGGATGAAAGATGGGTACTTGTACAGCGACATACTCATGAAGATGTACCTGCGGAGCTTGAAAAATGAAGGGCGGCTGATGTACAAGGACTACATCCCGTACAGTCTGGAGATGATCTCAACGATTACGAGACACCAGGTAGGGACGGTAGAACGTGCGATGAAAATTTTTGAACAGTTGAAGCTGGTAGAGGTACTGGATAATGGTGCAATCTACATGATGGATATTCAGAATTTCATCGGGCAGAGTTCTACAGAGGCGGACCGGCAGAGGAAGTATTATCGCCGCATCCAGGATGAGAAGAAACTGAGTGGTTCCCAGGTGCCGGAGGCAATGATACCGGAGAGGCAGGAACCAGAGCAGGAGAAGCCACCAGTAGAAAAGGCACCGAAATCGAAAAAGGTAACCGTAAAGAAGGAAGACACGATGCAGCTCTATGAGCGTCTGGTTCCGGATTATGCACTTGGCGGCGAAATCCGAGAAAAGATGCGTGAATGGTGTACATACAAAATTGAACGCAAGGAAGGTTACAAAGAGCAGGGCATGAAATCTCTTCTCCGGCAGGTAGAGAAGAAAGTAGCAGAATTTGGAGAAGGCCGGGTGTGTGATTTGATTGAGGAGTGTATGTCAAATAACTGGAAAGGCATTATCTGGGATAAAATGACGCAGATTCCGCAGAGACCAGCCGGGGACAGGATTCAGAACAGAGTGAGTGAGGTAGATAACTGGTAATGACAAGAGAGGAGTTCAAAACGCTTGTTAAGGGAATGAAAGCTGTATACGCACAGCCGACATTCATTCCAGACCAGGATGCCTTCAATGTATGGTTTGAGTTGCTGAAAGATATTCCGTATCAGCAGGCCAACGTAGCAATCCAGAAGTATATGCTGACAGAGAAGTTTCCACCAACGATAGCAGACATCAGAGAAAAGGCAACGCAGATTGTTGAGAGCGTGGATAGCAGCATGAGTGAGTTGGAGGCATGGTCTTTGGTAAGAAAGGCGGTCAGAAATTCCGGGTATCATTCAGTGGAAGAATTTGAGAAACTACCGGAGGCTTGCCAGAGAGCCGTAGGAAGTGCGGCAAATCTGAAAGAGTGGGCGTTGATGGATTCTGAAAGGGTTGAGACGGTAGAACAGTCTCATTTTATCCGGAATTACAGGACAACAGTGCAGAGAATCAGCGAAGAGAAAAAACTGCCGGAATCAATCCGGTTGCTGATTGCCAGCATGAGAGGCAATGCGCTGGAGTTGGAAAAGAAAGAGCAGCCTGCGCTCGAAGCTAAGAAGCAGGCAGAAGAAAAAACAGAACCGGAACCGGGAATGTCTGAGGAAACGAGGGCGAAGTTCCAACAGGTCATGCGGAACTTGCAGGGGAAGGTGTGATATGGAGGTGAAGTGACATATGGATATGGCAGAGATTGGAGCGAATATCCGGAGTTGCAGGACAGAAAAGGATATGACGATGGAGGAGCTGGGAAAAGCAATCGGTAAGAGCCAGTCGGCGGTAGCGGATTATGAAAAAGGCAGAGTAGACATTCCGGTATCTTCCCTCATCAAAATTGCAGAAACCCTGGAAATCCACCCGGCAAAGCTGTTCGGTATGCAGACAGCAGATGAGCAGTTTGAGCCGGATGCCACGCTGAGAATTTTCAGTGCGGAGGACAGACGGACTATTGCAGGAATCTTGGTAATGAATGGTTATACAACCCGGCATATCAAGGTTGCAAGAGAAGGAAAGAAGAGTAGCTGGTACTGCATCCAGGCCATGCTTGAAGAAAGCAACCTGGGAAGTCAGTAGGAGGCGGACATGAAAAAAGCGAAGTTTACGGTGTACGGGGAGCCGAAAGGAAAAGGCAGACCGAGATTCAATACGAAGACCGGCCATGCCATAACCCCGAAAGATACAGTGTCCTATGAAAATCTGGTAAAGCTGGAATGGCAGACAGCCTACGGGACAGAGAGTTTTCCGAAAGAGGCGATGCTGGATATGAGGATTAAGGCGTACTACCGGATTCCTAAGTCGGCATCGAAGAAAAAAAGAGCTGCGATGCTGGCAGGAGAGATACGCCCGACTAAGAAACCGGATATGGATAACGTAGTAAAGATTATCGCTGACAGCCTCAACAACCTGGCATATTACGATGATACGCAGATTGTTGACTGCCAGTGCCGGAAGTTCTACTCAGAGAATCCGAGAGTAGAAGTGACGATTATAAATTTGTCAGAGGAAGAATAGGAGGAAATTCACAGTGGATGAAAAAATGGAGATAAGACTGGTAAATCCAACGGAAGACGGGTTCTTGCAGAGGATTGATTGGAACAAAGCAGAGCTGGAGGAGAATGTCAGAAGCATTGTGGCAGCATACCAGGGATTGGTGTATACGGAAGATACGGTATCAGATGCGAAGAATGACAGAGCTGCCCTTAGAAAATTGCTCAATGAGATTGAGGACAGAAGAAAGCTCGTCAAGAAAAAGTGCATGGAGCCGTATGAAGTGTTCGAGAGTGACTTGAAGGATGTAACGGCACTCATCAAGGAGCAGATCAGCATCATTGACGGGCAGGTAAAGGAATATGAGAACAGCGTAAAAGAGGAGAAGAAAGCCAGATTGCAGGATGTATATGCTGAGGCAATCGGAGAGCTGGCAGAGGTTCTTCCTTTTGAGCGAGTGTTTGAGGCACAGTATCTGAACGTGAGCTTCAAGGAAAGCAAGGCAGCAACCGAAATCCAGGAAAAGGTTCAGAGAGTAAAGAGCGACCTGGCGGCTATTGATGCACTGGATAGCAAGTACAAGCTGAATGCGAAGGATGTATATGTGAGGACACTTGATATGTCCAAGGCCATGGCTGAGAATGCCCGTCTGATTAAGTTTGAAGAGCAGATGGAAGCAGACCGTAAGAGAAAAGCCGAGGAAGAGGAACGCCGGAGAGCCGAAGCAGAAGCCAGAGCCAAAGAAGCAGAGGAGCGCAGACGCCAGGAGGCTGAAAGAATCGCTGCGGAACGTGCGGAGAGAGAAAAAGCACTGGTAGAACAGCAGACCCAGGAGGAAAGAGCTTCGCAATCTGGCTACGACACACCAGTTCCGGATAAGACGGCAGATGCGCAGAGTGAGGAACCTGCAGAAAAGCCGGCTGAAAAAGAAGTTCTTCCGGAGGAGAAGAAATACAAGGCAACCTTCTATGCGATTGGTACGCTCCAGCAGTTGAAGGATTTGCAGGAGTACATGAAAGAACATAATATCCAGTTCGGAAAGGCAGGTAAGTAGGATGAGTGATTTTGTGAAGGAATTGAATTTTGATGGCGATACCTTTAATGACATGAAGAGAGATATGAATTTTGTCTTACAGAGACTGCTCGGTAATATGCAGGAAAAGGAGTGCCAGGAAGGAACACTGACACTAAAACTTGATGTGTCACTCACGAGAGAGTATGTGCCGAACTACAATCCGAATATTCCTGGAGAGAGCAGAGAGATTGCGAAGCCGAAGTTCAGTCACAAGGTAACGAGCCAGATGAAGGTTGAAGATATGAAAAAAGGTAACCTGGACACCGAGATGGAGCTGTTCTTGAATGAAGAGACCGGGGAGTACGAGATGAGACCGGTTGCCGACACTACGCAGAGAAGTATTTTTGATGCAGACTACAGAGATGTGACGGAGCCGGGACCGGCAGGAATCGAGCCGGATATTGGTCCGGAATACATCGAACATCCGGAACTTCCGGGAGAGGTAGTAGATGAACATGCCCTTCCTGGCCCGGTGGAAGAATGCGAGGATGCAGACGAGAGCGTATATGACGATTCTACGGGCGATAACCTGGAAGATACACAATTTACTGATGAAACCGATTTAGACGGCGCAGAGGACGGTACAGAGATTACAAGCGGCTCTGAGGAAGACGAAACCGACACCGAAGATGATGAGTATGGATATGATGAACCAGAGGAGGAAGAGTAAATGGAGCTGAAAGATTTAGTAGGGAAAATGGCAATCAGAACACAGAAAGCGAGAGGGTTTGCGCCTTGGGAAACGGACCGTGCGATTCGCTTAGATTTTATGGTTCCTGTACCGATTTTTGATGATAGAGAGAGGTATATAGACGAACCGGTAAAAATTGTGGCAGTGGAAGAAAGCCAGGTTGTTATTGAAAGAGATGGCAAGAGAGAGCTGCTGGAAAGAAAGTATGTTGATGAACACTGGACGGATTATGAGAGGCTTCTGCATCCGGAAGAGGAAGAGAAGGAAAAGGCTGAAAAGCTGATGAAGGAGTTCGAGGTAGCGGCGGAACCTATCAAGCGTTTCCTGGCAGAGCATTATGACCCGATGTGTACGGCGGTGATCTCCATGGATAACATCCAGATTTTCAGAGGAGAACTGGGCGAGCCGATTCAGAATATCTGTTGCCGGTGCGGAGCAGAGGTTGAAGAGGAAATGAAGGGATAATAAATGGATAAAAGGCCGAGAAAAGAAGATGGGTCATTGTTCATATCGTGTAAATCATGCGGAGTGCCGCCGGACAGATGCAAGGGCTTTTGTATTTTCCAGAGAATGACGGCAGAAGCAGAAAAGCAGAAACAGGAGGGAAAGTCGAATGGCAAAATTTAATATCGAAGTAGAACTTGACTGGATGGATGAAGAGGCATATTCCATCGATGATGAGTTGAGAGAACGGATTGTGGAGGGCGTGGAAAACGCCCTTCTGGAAAAGGCAACGAATGAAGCTGTAAAGGCAGTGGATAATAAAATTGCAGAGAAGATTCTGGAGGCGGAAGAAACGATACAGGCAACCGTAGACCAGTTCATTGCGAATGTGTGCGAGGAGAAGATTGGAAAGATTGTTATCCCGGAAAAGAAAAGCACCTGGAGCGATGAAGTAACGTACAAGCCTCTGTCTGAATACGTGGGAGAGAGATTTGAACTGTTCCTTACGGAAAAGAGATATGACAGGGACGGCCGCATTGCAAGTTATTCCAGTGACAGGAAATTATCCGCCGCCGGTCTGCTCACGAGTCAGTATCTGGAAGAGGAACTTGGAAAGAAGGTTGAAAAGCTGATTGCGAATGCTAAGAGAGAGGTAGAGGAATCTCTGATAAAATCACTGGAACAGAATTTGAAAGAAAACCTTGCGAAAGACACGATTGAAAGAATGAATATCCCGGAAGTGTTGAAGAAATTAAGCAGCATAGGAGCAAAGCAGGTAACCGGAACATCATTGCCGGAGTAAAGGAGGAAGGATATGAGTGATTTTACCATAGGGCATGTTACAGACCAGAAGGAAGGACCGATGGATGGAGTGTACGCTGAGACGAAGGGCACATACACGAAGTTCAAAGGAACCGGAGCATTTCAGAAAGAGAAGAGAATCCTGTATCAGAAAGTAACGGATGTCGGAATCAAGGCCAGTTTGCAGACCGGCATGGTAAGCATCAATGACAGAAACCGGAACCAGGCAATAGCGGTAAGCATTACGGAGATGGTTGCGATTCTGAATGAGGCTTTGAGATACGGAACGGCAGGAATGGGAAAGAAGGTGCGGCTGTGATCAACAGGGCAAGCGAAGGAACGTGTCGTCAGTGTGGCAGAAGAATCCTGTGGGTGCGGATGAAGTCCGGAAAGAATATGCCGGTAGACATGGCACTGCATAATTACAAGAAGGACAGCACCGGAAAAGAAAAAATCGTCACGCCGGACGGAGAGGTAGTGGCAGGAAGAATTCTGGTAGGCGAGCGTGGAGATGGAGCAGGTTATATTTCGCACTTCGCTTCATGCAAGAAGTACCGGAGATAAAAAGAAAAGCCGCCATATCCCCATGGCAGCTCCTCAAATGTTCGTAGATAGATTCATTATATGGAGCAGAGCAAGAAAAGTCAAGGAGGTATGGCGGTATATGGAAAGGCAGAGTGAGCAGGAACTGTTAGCAATCGCACCTGTGGAAACGGAGAGTCTGGAGGGAAACAGAATCTACCAGGTAACAGGGAGAGAGCTGACACAGATAGCGGAAATATCTGCGAGAGAAGCGGTCAAAATGTGCAGAGAAGAGCGAAAAAAGACCGAAAAACGTGAGCAGAGTAACGCTGATAAGGTAAAAAGAACCAAGAAATTGTTATCAGACTACCGTAGACTGAAAAGGGAAATCCCGGAAAAGGAAGAATTTACGGAAAGCGAGAAAGTAGAAAAACGGTGGGCGTTCCTAAGAGATTTGATGGGTTCGGCACATATCAATAGCCAGGAAAGCGTAGTAGAGAAAGAAGAAAAACGCAGGGCGGAGAATATGTATTACATCAACCGGATAGAGCGTGCGATTGAGACGTACCGGGAGGAGTGCGAAACATCGAAAAAGCCAGAAGCTATGCGGTGTTACAGGGAAGTGTACGAATACTACATAGCGGAGGAAGAAAAGACGGTTGCTCAGATTGCGAGTGAGGAATGCGTGAGTGAGAAGACTGTCTATAAGGACATCGGTAACGCCTGCAAAATCATAGCGGTGTACCTGTTGGGTGTGTGAGAAAACTGGGTTCAAAAACAGTAGAAAATATGGAATTGACGAGGGTAAAATACCTGTGGTAACGTAGTAAGTGCCAAAAGCCCATATGTCACACCATAAAAATGGAGCACTGTGAATCGACTTTTCCTTCTCTGATGGCTGGGCGGTCTTCGGACCGCAAAGCCGGAGGAAGGGATTCTTAAAAAACGGTAAACAGCCTGTATTCCCTGTACTTAGGTAGGTAATCTGGTATAATTAAAGTATGGAAAACAACGGTTTTTCAAGGGAAAAGGAGCAGACGGACAATGGGAATTTATACGAGCAGATATAGCAACAAAGAGCTTGCAGATGGCAAATATTACTGTGTAGGAATCAGCATCGGGACGCCGAAATTCAAACTGGCGTACAGACTGGAAAACCAGTGCTACTCACTGGCACCGAAAGGGTATATGCTGAGAATGAACCTGGAAGATTTCAAGAAAGCCTATTACGAGAAGCTGAACGGCATAGGCAAGGACAGAATCATCAACATGGTTATGAAGATGGAACGTGACGCAGCGGCCCAGGGAAAGGATTTGGTCCTCCTGTGCTACGAGGATGTGAGAATCCCGGAAGATTGGTGTCACAGAACTGTTTTTGCTGAGTGGTGGGTGGAGAACACTGGAGAGATTATCGAAGAACTTCCAGACCCGAATCCCCCGAAGGGAAAGAAGGTAGCAACGACAAGTAAGAAGCCCGAAGTGCAGACGAAGCCAGATGATGGCTACCAGCAAATGAGTCTGTTTGGTATGGGCGCTTTAATATAATATCCGGAGCTGGTGTAGGCAGCACACGACTATTCCATAGTTGAGGCCCTGTTCATCGCAGGGCTCCGGTCCAAAAACAACGGCATCGCATCCGAAAGGGTACGGTGCCTTTTTTAATGCAAACGAGAGAAGGGAGAGTTGATAAGCAATGGCATTTTTCAGAGACCCAGGAGAGATGTTTTTGGGGTGCTTGGGTACGGTGGAGCAGAGATACTTGGTAAATCTGATAAAGAATGCTGCGAAGAACGGGTATACGAGGTTTGTGGAGCCATGTGCCGGAACATTCGCCATGAGCAACTTGGCAATCCAGAACGGGTATAAGCCGGAGCAGATTGAGACGAGCGATGTGTCTATGATGAGTTCGGTTATGGGGTATGCCATTACGGGCAAGCCACTTGATGAACTGGAGATACACGCCCAGGGATTTTCCGATGAGGAACTGTTGGACCCGGCGGTTGCCTTGTATGCTCAGATGTATCTGAGAACATCGAAGACGGCCGGCAATGAGTATTTCTTTAATCTGCTGAAAGATTTAAGAGACAGAAGAGAGGAACATATTGAGCATATCCGACAGAGCCTGGAGAATATCAAGAAGGAAATGTATGGCATGACGTATCGCCCGTTGGATATGTGGGATCATCTGGACGAGGTGCTTGACGATCCACACACGCTGGTTATTGCCAATCCACCGACCTACTTCTCCGGCTATGAGAAGTTCTATGACACACAGGGGAAAATGACCTGGAAAGAACCAGAGTATAAGCTGTTCGACCCGGAAACAGGACACGTTGAGTTGTTTGACCGGTGCATGAATGCGAATGCGCTGGTTGTTTGCTACCAGGAAAAAAGAACCGGAGAGGCTGTAGGAGAGCCGATATTTGCAAGAGCCGGTACGAGAGCAGATTTGAACAGCTACATTACCTCGAACAGAGGAGAAGAAGCGGCGGCACTGGCAGAGGGAAGAAAAATCAAAAGACCTTCCGAAAGTAAGCTGGCACCGATTGCCTGTAGTATGTTGCCGAGAGATTACGAGATAACGGAGAAAAGCAAGGTACAGATCATCTCCATTAAGGCAGCAGAGGCACAGTATTACAGACAGCTATGGACGCATAATTTTGTTGGTTCATCGGCTACGTTCAATAGAGCTGTTCTGATTGACGGGATGGTATCGGGCGTATTTGGGATTTCAAAGATGCAAGCCACATCACTCTTCATCTGGTACGTTATGAAGGTCCCACACACCACGTATCGGCTCGGTAGACTACTGTATATGTTGGCACAGAATCATTGCTTCACAGAAACGCTCCTGGACGATCTGGAACGTGAGAAGGTAACGAAAGTCCGGACCGCCATGCTGACGAAGTATCCGGAGAACAAAGAAGTCCGGGGCATTATGAAGCTGGTAAACCGGCAGAAGGATAAGAACAACGGTTTCAAGCTGACATACGAAGCGGAGCTGACTGACCGAACAGAGCAGGAAACATTGGAAGAATGGTTAAGGAGGGAAAGACAGTGGCAGAAGAGCAGAAAGCAAAATATGAAATAATTTATGACATGGGTACGGAGCTGTACATTGCGAAGGTGCAGTTAGCCGAGCTTAAGGAGCAGGACATCAATGCCAGAATAATGAAAAATGAGATGCAGGACCAGCTCACAGCGAACATCAAAAACAGAGGGCAGTTGGAGAGTTTACCTCTGATTGCACTGATGGGAGAGAAGCTGGAGATTATTTCAGGGCATCACAGAGTAAAGAGTGCAAGAGAGGCTGGACTGAAAGAGATTATCGTTATCCTGGATAAGAGCGGGCTGACCCGAAGCAAGGCGGCTTCTAAGCAGTTGGCTCACAATGCAATCTCTGGGTTTGATGATGAGAGTACGCTGAGAGAAATTGTGAAGCTGATGGATAACGTCGATGATATGATGGAGAGCTATATAGGGAAAGAAATTCTGGAAGAACCGTTGGAGCAGTTTGATAAGCTGAATACTCCGGCGGTTCAGTTTGATTTCAAGACCATTGCGTTTGCGTTTCTTCCGAACCAGATTAGAGACTTGGATGCACTGATGAAGAATCTGAACGGTAGTTGTGCTGAGATTATCGGTGTTGCTGCCTATGAGCAGTGTGAGAAGTTCGTGGAGACACTGGATAAGTACCAGCAGTTTACGGACATCCGGAACGTAGGGGCGGCAGTCCATTCCATGATTGATGCTGCAAATGAGAAAATGGACAATGCCGGTTTTGACCCAGACATAGATTGGACGTACCTTGCGAAAGTATTTGGCAGTGCTGCCATTCCGGTAGAATCGGCAGAAGTAATCAAAAAAGCTCTGAAAAAAGCAGAGAAGGACGGCACGATTACCAGTAAGAATAAATGGCAGATGATTGAATACTGGGCGGCCGACTACCTGGCAGGGAAGTAGGTGGTTGAATGGCGGCAAAGCAGAAGTATGATGAGAGATTTGTAAAAATTGCCAAGGTATTGTGCATGAGAGGCGGTACGGATGAGGATTTAGCTGACGCATTCGAGGTATCTCCGAGGACAATCAACCGTTGGAAAAAGGATTACCCGGAGTTTGCAGAGGCTCTGGCCGCCGGAAAAGAATATGCAGATGCAGAAGTCGAACTGAGTCTGTATAAGCGAGCAAAAGGAAGTAAGAAGAAAACGAAAGTAACCCGGAAAATTATTGAGATGGACAAAGACGGTAATACCAAGCCTGCGAAGATAGAGACGGTTGAGACCGAAGAGGACATCATACCGGACGTAGGAGCGTGCTGTTTCTGGTTGAAGAATCGTAGGCCGGACATCTGGAGAGATAAGCAGGAAATTGGTCTTTACGAGATAGAAGACATGGAGGGTATCGAAGCCGACATTTATGGCGGCGAAGAATAAGGGCTTATCCAACCCGTATGTCAAGGTCAACAGGCGCAAGCGTATAGGGTTCAATTTCAGCGACAAGCACAAGCGGTATATCAAAAATTGTGCGAACAGTACCTACAATATCCTGGAAGGTGCTGTTCGTTCCGGTAAGACGGTAGATAATGTTTTCGCATTTGCTCACGAATTAAAAACGACGAAGGATAGAATCCACCTGGCGACTGGTTCGACTATGGCGAATGCTAAGCTGAACATTGGAGATGCTAATGGGTTCGGTCTTGAGTATATATTTCGTGGGCAGTGCAGGTGGACTCAGTACAAAGGGAATGACTGCCTGCTGATAAATGGCCCGGATACGGGGTACAAAGACAAGATTGTAATCTTCGCCGGAGGTGCAGCGTCCGATAGTTACAAGAAAATCCGAGGTAACTCATACGGTATGTGGATTGCAACCGAGATCAACCTGCATCATGACAACACCATCAAAGAGGCATTCAACCGACAACTGGCAGCCAAGAACAGAAAAATCTTCTGGGACTTGAACCCAGACCATCCTAAGGCAGCGATATACGTTGATTACATTGACAAATACGCTGAGAAAGCGGCCAAGGGAGAGCTTCTGGGTGGTTACAATTACGAGCATTTCAATATCTTCGAGAATATCAACATCCCGAAGCAGAGAATAGCTGAGATTGTCAGCCAGTATGACAAGGACAGCATCTGGTACATCCGAGATATTGAAGGTAAGAGAAGTATTGCAGAAGGCCTGATATACGTTAAGCTGGCAACTTCCATAGCGGCGGAGGACGATGAGTACATCGTGCCGTTGGAAGAGACGATTGACATGGCGAAACGTGGAGAGTTCATAGAGCTGAATATAGGCGTGGACTTCGGAGGTAACGGCTCCGGCCACGCTTTTGTTGCGTCTGGTATTACCCAGGGATATGAGAAACTGTATGTGCTGTCCTCTGAATGGCACGATGCAGACGGAACAGACCCCGATGATTTGAACCGGATGTTTATGAAATTCGTTGAGAAGATATTGGACCGGTACGGATTCATTACGAATGTGTACTGCGATTCTGCGGAACTGGTGCTGAAACGAGGTTTGCAGAAAGCTATGATTGAGGCGGAACTGGGAAATATCAATGTCACGAATGCTGCCAAGTGCAAGATTACAGACCGTATCTTCACAATGACCACGCTCTCAGCAACTGGGCGTGTGTTCTTTACGCCAGATTGTGAAAGTGTTCTCGAAGCTATCAGCATGGCGGTTTGGAATCCGAAGAAAATGGAACTGGAGCGTCTGGATGATGGAACCAGTGATATTGACTCTCTGGATGCTATGGAGTACAGCTTCGAGAAGAGGATAAAGAAATTCATTAAGAAGACGGGGTGAACTGATTGAGAATTGCAAATATATTGAGAAAGGTGTTGAGAAGATTGGTGCCGAATAACAGTGTGGAAAAAGCCCTGGGCGTTGATATATGCGAATCCGGAGTAATGCAGAATGCCATAGAGCTGTGGCACAACATGTACAAGAATGAACCGCCATGGAGAGGCGGAAAAGACAATGTGATTCCTCTGAATCTGCCGTCAGCGATCTCGGAGGAATTTGCCAGGCTGATACTAACGGAGTTCAGCATGGAGGTAACTGGCAGTCCGATGGCTGCTTTCATCAATGAACAGTTGAAAGACCAGCTTACGGACTTGAACAAATTTGTTGAGATGTACTGCGAAGGTGGGGCTATTGCGGTAAAGCCGTTCGTGACGAACATAGATGAAAACGGAAGACCAACGGCAATCGAGTTGGATTTCGTGAAAGCGGTGGATTTCTTCCCATGTGCGTTCAACAACAAGGGAGAGATAACGGCGGCGGTGTTTGTGGAAGGAAAGAAGATAGGAGATTACCTGTATACCAGGCTTGAATACCATGAGCTTACGGGAATGACATATACGATCATCAACAAGGCGTTCAAATCCGAGGAGATTTACCAGTACAACGATGACGGAACCTATGCTGTGAGGGATAGATTCCGGAAAGAAGTGCCACTGTCTGAGGTGGATGAATGGGCGGGCCTGTCGGAAGAACCGGTAATTATCGGTAACATCGACAAGCCACTTTTTGCGTACATCAAAGTACCAAAGGCGAATAATATCGATACGGACTCGCCGTTGGGGGTATCGGTGTTCTCCAGAGCTACAGAGATAATAGAACAAGCTGACATTCAGTACGGGCGTGTATTGTGGGAGTACAAAGCCACAGAAGCCGCTATCTTGGGCGATTCTGAGTTGTTCCAGACAGATAAGCATGGAAAGCCGGTTCTTCCGGCAGGACAGGAAAGGATGTTCAAGACATTTAACTTCGACAGTGCGGACGGAACCAACAAGGGACTGCTAAAAGAGTATGCACCGCAGATTCGCCACGAAGCGTTGTTCCAGGGACTGAATAAGCAGCTAATGAAAATAGAGTTCCTGGTTGGCCTTGCCTACGGTACGCTGTCTGAACCAACGGACATTGAGAAGACGGCATACGAAATCCGGGTATCAAAGCAGAGGTCATACCATACGGTAACGGCGATGCAGGACGCATGGCATAAGGGATTTAAGAAAATCATATATGCCATGAGGGTTCTGGCATTGCTTTATGATATGGTTCCGGACGGAGAAACGGAGCTGAACTGTAACTGGGGCGATGGAGTTCTGGAAGACACAGAAGCTGAGTATCAGCGTAGATGGTCCATGGTGGTTGCCGGAAAGCTGAAAACAGAAGCGTTTCTTGCGTGGTATTTTGGATGCTCGGAGGAAGAGGCAAAGAACATGATGCCGGAGCCGGTAGCCAGATTTCCTACAGAAGAATAGGAGGTGTGAGCAGTGCTGACACCAGAATATTTGAATAGCTTTTCTTCCGGTTATCTGGGAATGTGCGATGTGTTGAATGAGCAGATCATCCGAGATGTGGCACGAAGGATAGCAAAGACTGGAAGAATCACACCGACAGCCGAGTGGCAGTTGAAACAGGCGAAGCAGTCCGGAGCGTTGATGGATGATGTAATCCGGGAAGTTGGTGTTCTGACAGGGAAATCCGATACAGAAATATTGCGATTGTTCCAGGATGCAGGCCTGAGCGGAATGTTGCAGGATGCAAAGCCATTATTGCAGGCCGGAAAGCTGAAAACATCGGATATTGTTCTTTCTGGAGCGATGCAGAGAACTATGGAGGCAGCCGCAGAGAAGTGTAGGGGAGAGATTGGAAACCTTACGCTGACAACGGCAATAGCCACACAGCAGGAGTATATGCAGACACTGAACGCAGCCTATATGAAGGTTACGTCCGGTGCTTTTTCGTACCAGGAGGCAATCAGACAGGCTATCCGGGATGCGGCAGTCAAAGGAACATCGGTCATGTATGACAGTGGGTATATCTCAAAGCTGGATACGGCAATCAGAACTGCTCTGCTGACCGGAGTAAATCAGACAGCCGGAAAGCTGACAGAGTTGTATGCTTCGGAGCTTGGAGCTGAGTATTACGAGACAACGGCTCATGCAGGAGCCAGACCCTCACACTCAGTCTGGCAGGGCAAGGTGTTCAAGATTGAGGGCACAGCTCCGGGGTATGAGAACTTCTACGAGGCAACCGGATATGGAACAGGAGCTGGTTTGTGCGGTTGGAATTGTAGACACAGTTTCTATCCGTACTGGCCGGGAATCTCAAAACCGGCATATACAAAAGAAAACCTGGAGGACTACAGCAGACCGAAGTATTCGTTTGCCGGAAATCTTCTTACGGAGTATGAGTGTATGCAGAAACAACGGGAGTATGAAAGGGCAGTTAGGGAGTACAAGAGAATCCTGGCTGCCTATGATTCGTATATCCAGACGGTCCAGTCAGAAGCAGACAGAGCGTACTTCCGGGAGGAATTCCAGAAAGAATCCGTTAAGCTGAAAGAGAAGGAATCGCAGATGAAAGATTTCTGCAAGCAGACCGGACGGAGCATAGATACTGCCAGAACGCAGGTATCAGCCGTATATGACGGCAACGGTAACTTGGTATCATTTAACCGCTCAGTCAGTGGAAAAGCTGTATGGGCGAATAAGAAAGCGAGGAAATAAGCATGAAGAAAGAAGAACTGATGAAGCAGTATGAGGAGCTGAAAGGGAAAGGTAAAGAGCCAGAAATGATTTTCCTGTATATCCACATGCCGACTGGAGAGACAGAAACCATTGTCAATCCGAATGTTGAGGAGAAGATGAAGTACATTGACCGCACCTACAATGAAGACCTGGTTCATGCGAACTGCAAGGATATTTACATTGAGCAGGCCTGCATTTGTGCGGATTTCGGACCAACCATGATGTTTTCAGATGCTTATATGCTGATGAAACAGGGTGCGAAGGTAAAGCTGCCAAACTGGGGCGGCTACTGGTACTGGGATGCAGAGAAGAAAACAATCATGATGCACACCAAAGACGGAGAGGAGCTGGATATCCGCCAGACAGAACGCCCGGAATACACCTTTGACAATATCGCATCTGATGAGTGGCAGATTGCTGATGAAGAGAACTGCCCGGAACTCGGTGGAGAAGCTACTTTTGGGTTCGGGGATGCGTACAAATTCCTGGAGCGTGGTGTCAAAGTAGCAAGAAAGGGTTGGAATGGGAAGGGAATCTATCTTGAAATGCAGTTCCCGGACGAACACAGCAAAATGACTCAGCAGTACGTCTATATCGTGACTACGGGGCTTGTGAGCGACAATGAAAATGCACCGAAAGGAATTGTACCATGGGCACCGTCTCAAACAGATATGGCAGCTAAGGACTGGGTTGTATTTACAGAAGAGTAGGAAGGAGGTGATCCTGCTATCTCCCAACCATGGGTGAAATGGTATTCGCCCCGTATAGGGCTGTAACACATTAACCCTTACAATTTACCATTGAAGCACTTAAAACGTGTCCTGGGAACTCTCAGAAGTTCATAGACACCCTTTAAGACCACGAAAACAAATAGCAGTCAGCCGGTCCGTTGGTGGAACGCCTGGCTGTTGTTTTTTGCCCTGTGATATGGCATATAAACTGTCTCCTTCTCTTGCGTGCGGAGATATAAACGCACGATAGCAGTGCCGGAGTGAACCGGAATCTAAACGAAATCAGCGAAACGAAGAAAGGAAGGTAAGTGAAATGGCTTACGAATTTTTAAAGAAATTTTTTGGAACCCCGAAGGACGGCGAAGAGCCTAAGGCTATGACCTATGCGGAACTGGAGGCGGCGATTGATGCCGACAAGAAAATTCAGGTAGTAGATGTGAAAGCCGGAGGCTATGTGTCGAAGGAGAAACTAGATGCCAAGATTACAGAGCTGGACGGAGTAAAGCAGCAGTTGTCAGATGCCAATACAACGATTCAGTCCTACAAGGACATGGATATTGACGGCATTAAGCAGTCTGCAAAGGACTGGGAGACAAAGTACACCCAGGAGACACAGAAGCTGACTGCACAGCTTGCAGCCCAGGAGCGTACCCATGCACTGGATATGTTCATGGGTGGTTATAAGTTCTCCAGCAAGCCTGCTGAAAACGGTGTAAGAGCAGAGTTTGAAAAGAAGAACTTTACCCTGGAAGACGGAAAGTTCCTGGGAGGCGATGAGTTCATGAAGTCTCTCATGGAAAATGACGACTACAAGGGAGCTTTTGTTATCGAAGATGATAGCGATCCGGCAGACGATTCCCATGAGGAAGAGGAAGGAAAGCCGTTCTTTGCGAGAGGAGTTGGAGGAACTGGCGGAGCCGGAGGCGAAGGAGTCAAGGGCAAAGAAACACCGTTTAATCCGTTCGGGTTCAACTTAATCAGACAGCCAGACAAAAACTAACAGGAGGAGAATGAAATGGCGAAATTAAATTATGCAACCGAGTATTTACAGACACTGGAGCAGATGTTCCCGTATGTTCTGTATTTTGGAGATTTATTTGCGACACCGAACAATGGAAGATTCCGTTGGGTAAATTCCAGAGTTATCGAGGTGCCGACAATTTCCACAACTGGCCGTACCGATGGAGATAGAGATACCATCGGAACCAGAAAACGTAACTATAACAACGAGTGGAAACCGCTGACTCTGGAGAACCACAGACAGTGGCAGACGCTGGTACATCCGAGAGATATTGCCGAGACCAAGGGTGTAGTGGCAATCGGAAATATCACGAAGGTTTACAACGAGGAGCAGAAGTTCCCGGAAATGAATGCTTACTGCATTTCCAAGCTGTATGCAGACTGGACTACTGACGGAGCGAAGACAGCCCACAGTGAAGTGCTGACAGAGGAGAATGTGCTGACCGTCTTTGATGAGATGATGAAGAACATGGATAATAAGAGAGTTCCGAGAGCCGGAAGAATTCTGTATGTGACACCGGATGTCAGAACGCTCATCAACAATGCGAAGCAGATTTACAGAACCGTTGATGTAGGTAGCCGTTCTGATGCAATCAAGAGAGCAATCAATTCTATTGATGATGTGAAGATTCCGGAGAGCGTACCGAGTGACATGATGAAGACGAAGTATGACTTTACCGAGGGTTGGAAGGTAGATTCCACAGCGAAGCAGATCAACATGGTTCTGGTACATCCGGCGGCGGTAATCACACCGATTTCTTACGAGTTTGCTCAGCTCGACCCGCCATCCGCAGGCTCCCAGGGTAAGTATGATTACTTCGAGGAGTCTTTCGAGGATGTATTTATCCTGCCTCACAAGATGGACGCTATTGATTTCCATGTGAGTGTATAAGAGAAACTGATTACTGGCTCTGTGCGTGTGCATGGAGCCAATTTTTGAAGGGAGAAACCATATGTATAAAGTTGAGAAAAAGAACAGAGTTCTCAGAATCCCGGATGAGAAATTCGATGAGTACAAGAAGATGGGCTACATTATCAGGGATGAGAATGACAATGTGCTGTTCGAGCCGGAGAACATTAAGGCGACTGCTGAAAAGCTCAAGAAGGAGAATGACGAGCTGAAAGCCAAACTGGAAGAGGCTACCCTGTATGCAGAGAATGCAGACAAGAAGATTGCCGAGCTTCAGAAGGAGAATGACGAGCTGAAAGCCAAACTGGAAGAGGCTACCCTGTATGCAGAGAATGCAGACAAGAAGATTGCCGAGCTTCAGAAGGAGAATGATAAGCTGAAAGCGGCAGTCCAGGCACAGTCCGCAACAGGAGATGTAGACCCGGCAGAAACTGAAAAGAAAACAGCAGCCAAAGGCTCAAAGAAAACTGAGTAGGAGGTAGCTTATGTATTTAGCAACGAAAGACGGGAGTTCCTGCCGGATTCCAGAAAGAAAGGCAGCATATTACAAAAGCATGGGCTATTCGCTTGAAAGCCTGGAGCCGGAAGTCAGAACGGGCACATCTTCTCCGAAAGAAAAGAAGACCGGCAAAAAAGATTCAGCTACGCAGGAGGGCGTAAACCCGGCGAATAGCTGATTTTTCTTTGCAGCCTACCAATTTATCAGAAAGGGGTGTTTCGATGGTCCAGGAGGACGTAAGAAGACCGTATGTGGATTTCACATACTACAAAAATGATTACGGTGGCACGCAGATAAAAACGGAGAATGATTTCAAGAGAGTTGAGAATATTTCAGAAGCATTCGTGAACCAGGTTACGTTTGGCCGGATTGCAAGACTGAGTTCAATTGTAGATTCAATCAAGGATGCAATCTGCTGTGTAGCTGATACGGTGGCAGTGCAGAACGAAAAGAGAGAAGCTGTTGTGAAGTCGGAATCTAACGATGGATATTCCATCAGCTATGCGGATGCCATGAATGATACGGCGTTGCATAATGAAATGTATAGGGCTGTGAGGTCATACCTGGCGAACACCGGACTGCTGAACAGGGGGTGGGTGAAAGAGTATGACGACAAACAGTGATGTGACAATCTTTAATCTGAGAATTGGAGCAGACCGCCGGGAAAAACTCTGTGCGACAAGAATCATGGGGGTTTCGTGGTATGGATCAAAGGGAGAGACGGTATCAGACACGGACCGTAGGGATAAGGCAAAATGCGTAATCCGAATCCCGGCCACAGCGACAGTAGAAGCCGGAAAGCAGTATATAAGCGAAGAAAAATACAAGAAGCTGTCAGATGAAGAGGCAGAGAGATACTGGACTATCCAGAAGGGAGCTTATATTGTGCGAGGACAGTATGTGGTGGCCGGACAGTGGTTGTTCGATACGTTCAGTTTCCGCCAGGGCATCATTCTGAAAGAGACGATTGAGGAGCTGGCAAAGCTGAGACAGCACGATGAAGATTTTGTGACTGTCACAGAGTATGCCGACAATACAATCAGAGGAACCGACAGGACGAAGCACTGGAGAATAGGGGGTGCGTGATGGCACTGAAAAAGATCACTACTCCGAAAGGCTCAATCATCAATTCCGGGAACGGGAAAGCGGAGCTGACCTGGAACCAGGATTTTGCGGCAAAAAGGAATGCTCAGTTCAGCAGAAAGCAGATGTTTGTAGATTCGGAGGTACTGAGAAGGTGCAGTCCGAGGGTTCCGTTCCAGACTGGTATGTTGGAGAAATCCGGCAAACTGGGAACGGATGTAGGCAGTGGAGAGGTAGATTACATTGCCCCGTATGCTGCCATGCAGTATTACGGAACAGCAGACACCAGACCGTATGATGCGAACCGAGGAGCACATTGGTTTGAGAGAACGAAGGTGGCTGAAAAAGAAGATATTCTGCGAGGAGCAGATAAGATTTAGGAGGTCACATGGAAGTAAATAGTGTACTGGAGGGCATAACAGAGTATTTTCTGAAATGCCCTCTTTTGAAAGACGGTGTATTCCGGGTAGATGCCCTTGGGCCAGACCCAGTAGAGTACACCATAGAGACCGGGATATTCGACCCGGTAATCCAGAGATATGTAGACGGCAGTTCGGAACGGCAGTATCAGTTCCAGTTCGGTTCCAGGGAGTTTTACAGCATGGACCGGGTACAGAACATAGAGAACAGCACGTTCTATGAAGAATTTGCGGACTGGGTAGAGGAGAACAGCATGGCAGGCAACCTCCCGGAGCTTCCGGAAGGAATGTGTGCAGAAGAGATAGAGGTTCTTTCCCCTGGATATATCTTTGATGGAGCTATGAAGAACGCAAGGTATCAGATTTCCTTGCGATTATTGTATTTTAAGGAGGCAAGTAAAAATGGCAGGTAATGTAAGTGGCGCAAGAGAAGTGGTACAGAGACACCAGTTTGCGGATTATCTGAATATCGGAACATCTGAAAAGCCGAACTGGGTACTGATGGGTGTTGGTTTCACAACACTGGATGAAACCTTCGGAGCAGAGAGCGAATCTGAGAAGTATGTGTGTGAGCCGTCTTCCTCTTCCTCTGTTGTATCCTACACATCGGTATTTCCGTTTGAAGCGAGACTCATTAAGAGCCAGGATGCGGTCAATGCACTGTACCATGTAGGGAGAAATCATTTAACCGGCAGCGATGCAGAATTTGAGTATTGCAGAGTAGAGTTATGGGACCAGAAGCAGAGTGAATCTACACCGGTTGCAAACACATTTGCGGCCAGAAAGTTCCTGGTATCCGCCGAAGTGAGCGGCGTATCTGGAGAGAAGAAACAGAGCATGAGTGGAAATCTCAATGCAGTAGGCGATCCGCTTGACGGATATTTCAACACAGAATCAAAGACATTTGAAGAAGCTGCGGCTTAGAATTTGGAGGTAAAGTAATATGAGCATGTTAAAAATTTGTGGACAGGAATTAGAGTTAGATCTGTTCGATGCAGATACTATGGAGGTTTATGAGAAATCCATGGATGAGGTTGTGAAAAGAGCCAAGGAATCCAAGAAGCATACGGAGCTGTCGAATGCGGATGGCATCCGGGAGATGTGCGGAATCGTGAAAAATTTCTTCGATGAGGTATTCGGAGACGGAACGGCTGAAAAGCTGTTCAAGGGTAAAAACAACTTGGCAATCTGCATGGATGCTTTCGGAATTGTTTCTTCTGAGGTTGGTAAGATGAAAGGCCAGGTAAATGCGATTACCAACAAGTACAACATGAACCGGGCACAGAGACGCCAGGAAGGTAAGAAAAATAAGCATGGCAAGAACGGAGCAGTAGTAACGCCAATCGGTAATGCGAGTGGGCGTGATAATTCATGAACCACAACATGCTTGTAGACTATCTTCCGGAAACAGTAGAGATTGAAGGTACGGAGTATGCGATAGAAACAAACTTCCGTACCTTCATTCTGTTTGAAATGATGATGCAGGACCCGGATCTTTCGGACGCTGAGAAAGCAAGGCAAGGTCTGGAACTGGTATATCCGGAGATTCCGGAGAATCTGGATGCTGCGGTGGATGGGTTGTTGTGGTTCTATGCCGGTGGTAAACGATGGCGTGAGAAGAGAGCCGGAGCAGTAGAAGGAACGACGGGAGTGCAAAGGATTTATTCTTTTGAGCATGACGATGATTACATCTATTCGGCGTTTCTGACGCAGTATCACATAGACCTACAGGATATTGAATATCTGCACTGGTGGAAGTTTAAGGCTTTACTAAGAACGCTGTCCTCTGACCTGGAGTTCAGTAAGATTATGGAGTATCGAAGCGTAGACATTGATGCGACCATGACGAAGGAGCAGAGAGACTTCTACCGCAGGAAGAAAGAACTGTATGCTTTACCGTTGCCTGCTGATGAGGAAGAGAAGGTAGATGCAATAGCAGAAGCCCTCATGAATGGCGGCGACCTTACGGGACTGCTGTAGGAGGTGACTGGCTATTGAAGATGTAAAGAAGAAAATGATACGGGTGGAATGCCCGGAGTGTAAATATAAAATGCCGTTGTTTTTTGAAGAGACGGCGGAGTGTTCGGGCGTGATGGTCTCCTGTAAAGGGAGAAATTGTCATGCCCGTTTTGAATTAAAAATCAAAGACGGAAAACAAATCAAGTAGTGCCATTATGAGCCGATGATTGAGCCGAAGAATTGAGGTGAGAACATGGGCTATGATGGTACGCTGAAATTTGACACCAGCATAGATAGTTCCGGTTTCCAGAGCGGACTAAGCAAATTATCTGGAATGGCGAGCGGAGCGATTAAGGCTACCACTACTATTCTGGCCGGTGCCGCAACAGCGGTAGCCGGTATTGGTACGGCTGCAATCAAGGTCGGTTCTGACTTTGAGGCAGGAATGAGTAAGGTCCAGTCAATTTCCGGTGCTTCGGCTACAGAGATTCAGCAGCTTGCTGATAAGGCAAAAGAAATGGGCGCCAAGACGAAGTTCAGTGCCACAGAAAGTGCCGAGGCTTTCCAGTACATGGCGATGGCCGGATGGAAAACCGGAGATATGCTGAACAGTATTGAAGGTATTATGAACCTGGCGGCAGCGTCTGGGGAAGACCTTGCATCGACGAGTGACATTGTTACCGATGCGATGACTGCCTTCGGACTGGCGGCAGACGGAACAACAACCATCATCAAAAACGGGTACTCGAAGGAAGTTTCCAATGCTACACATTTTGCAGATGTGCTGGCAAAGGCAGCATCCAATTCCAATACCAACGTAGGAATGATGGGCGAGACGTTCAAGTACGTTGCCCCCGTAGCCGGAGCCTTAGGATTCAGCGTTGAAGACTGTGCTACGGCAATCGGTCTGATGGCGAACTCCGGAATCAAGGCAAGCCAGGCCGGTACATCTCTACGAAGCATCTTTACGAGAATGGCGAAGCCGACCAAAGAAGTACAGGCGGCTATGGACCAGTTAGGAATCTCACTGACGAACAGTGACGGTTCCATGAAGTCTCTAAAAGAGATTATGAATGACCTGCGTTCTGGATTTGCAGGCCTGACAGAAGCACAGAAAGCACAGCTTGCAGCATCACTCGGCGGCCAGGAGGCTATGAGTGGATTGCTGGCTATCGTGAATGCGTCCGATGAAGACTACCAGAAGTTGACGGATTCTATTTACGATGCGGATGGTGCGGCCAAGGAAATGGCAGACACCATGAATGATAACCTACAGGGAGCAATCACACTCTGCAAGAGTGCATTGGAATCTGTAGGTATTGCCCTGTACGAAGAAGTACAGGAACCGATGAAAGAAACGGTCAAAGTCATTACCAGCATGGTAGAGGATATGAATGAAGCCATGGCGGAAAAAGGATTTGACGGTCTGATTGAGGCGTTTGGAAATTCACTCGCTGAGCTGGCACAGATGGCTATGGAGGCAGCACCTACATTGATAGGGGTTGCAGAGGACCTGGTAGGTACGTTCATAAATGCCATCATGGACCACCAGGAAGAATTTGCAGAGGCCGGAGCAACTGTAGTTGCTGAGCTTGTAAAAGCGATTCTGAATGTTGCCGGGGATATGTGGTCCGCCGGTATTTATTTGTTTACGGAATTTTTGCAGGCATTAAGCGACCATTCCGAGGAGATAGGCCGTTCTTTCGGTGAAATGCTGAGTAAACTTGGCGAGGCGGTACAAGAAAATCTGCCGCTTATCATCCGGGCTGCAAAAGATTTCGTAGCCGGATTCTGCGAGGGGCTGAGTGAAGAATTTCCGGGCGTATCTGCACTGATAGAAGGGTTCCTTAATGGATTCATCGATACGGCAAGTACGATTATCCAGGGAATTGTAGATGTGGTTTCTGACCTGTTCGGTGTGATTGATGGAGCAGACCCGAATGTGCTGGAGGCTGTCGGATATGCAATCGGCGTGATTGCGGCGTCCATAGCAGCTCTGAGCGTTGCAAGTTCTGTTCTGTCCTCTGTAAAATCTCTGTTCAAGGTGCTTGGCACACTGAAAGGCGGAGTTTCCGGACTGGTTGGAGTAATCGGAAAAGTTGTAGAAGGATTCGCACTCTGGAAGGGCGGAGCCGGAACACTGATGGAAGTTCTGGAACTGGAGTTCCCGAAGGTTGCAGGTATTTTCTCCTCTATCGGAGGATCAGTTCAGAAGGCAATCGGATTCTTTACAGAGTTCGGTTCATCAGTAGCCGGAATTGGTTCTATCATTGCAGGAGCGATTCTTGCAGTTACCAATTTCGTAGATATGTTTGTAAATGGTTTCAGTGCCATAAAAGAGGTTCTGATGGTAGTCGGTATTGCACTGGCGGCTGTCGGGGCTGTTATCCTTGGAGCACCTGCACTGGTTGCGGCGGCGGTAGCTGGAATTGTAGCTGCGGTAGCAACGGCGATTGTTCTCATCAAGGAACATTGGGACCAGATTCTAGAATTTTTCCAGAGCATACCGGATAAGCTGAGCGAACTTGGTTCGGCTATCGCTGAATGGGGCTCTGGTGTCCTGGATAGCATAGGAGAATTCATTGACTCTGTTGTTGAGTGGTTCTCCGAATTGCCAGGAAAAATCATAGATGCGATTAGCTCACTAGCAGACAGTTTTGCTGAGTGGGGAGCTTCCATGCTGGAAACGGCATCTGAGGTAGTATCGCAGATTATTGATTCGATTGTGCAGTTCTTTACGGACCTGCCATACAAAATCGGTTATGCGATAGGCTTTGTAATTGGTACGCTGATTGAATGGGGAGCAAATGTGATTAACTGGATCACAACGAATGTTCCTCAGATGATAGATAGCATCATTAAGTTTTTCTCTGAATTGCCGGGGAAAATCTGGAACTGGCTGGTAAACACCTACAACAAACTGGTTGAATGGGGAAGTCAGATGCTCCAGAAAGCCGGAGAGATAGCAAGCAACTGTATAGACAACATTGTGAAGTTCTTCTCCGAATTGCCGGGCAAGATTTGGAACTGGCTGACTGATGCCTTTAATAAGCTGGTAACGTGGGGTTCTAACACCCTACAGAAAGCGAAGGAGATAGCTTCTAACACGATAGATGCAATCGTCAATTTCTTCTCCCAGTTGCCAGGAAAAATCTGGACCTGGTTAAGTAATACGCTACAGAAGGTAATCCAGTGGGGTTCCGATATGGTAGCGAAGGGAAGACAGGCAGCATCTGATTTGTGCAGTGCCGTCATAAATGGCGTAGCGAACTTGCCGTCCCAGATGGCGAATGTAGGCTACAACATCGTGATGGGTGTATGGAACGGAATCTGTAATGCGGCCGGTTGGTTCAGACGCCAGGTGCAGAGTTTCTTCTCCGGCATCGTAGACGGTGTTAAGGGAGCATTAGGTATTCACTCCCCGTCCAAAGTCTTTGCAGATGAGATTGGTAAGTGGATTCCGCCTGGTATCGGCGTAGGTATTGAAGCCGAGATGCCAGACCTGTATAAGCAGATGGATGATGAGATGGCCAGTCTTGGAAAGCGGATGCAGACGGCGGTTAATGTGGAAACCGGAAAGATTGCTGTTGATAAGAAGGTCAGCACAACATACAAAGTCGAGAAAGAAAAGCAAGGCGTCTTCGAGAGTGGAGACACAACGGTAGAGATTACCGGAGAGACACACGTTCATGTAGATTTGGACGGTAGGGAAGTTGGAGATACAACAACACCGATTGTCGATGAAAACATGGCAAGAATTGATACACACAAGAAGAGAGGAGGTTAATCATGTCGGGAGTAGGCATTACGTTTGATGAGACGCATTCGTTCCGGGACTGGGGCTTAAGACTCAAGAAGATTGCTATCGGCATACCGAAAGCAAAGACAGAGTATGTGAGCGTCCCCGGCATGAACGGGGACCTGGACCTCTCAGAAGCTCAGAACGGCGGCGTAAAATATGAGATGCGAACCTTGAAATTCACATTCGGGGCAAGAAACTGTAGTTATGAAAGATGGAGCGGTCTGTTAAGTCAGATCGCTTCTGATTTGCAGGGAATCTCGAAGAGAATCATCCTTGACACCGACAAGGGATATTATTATACCGGCAGGTGTGAGATAGAGACAGAGAAGAATAACGATGTAACGGCGGAGATTGTTATAAGCTGTAAATGCGAGCCGTATAAAATTAGCGTGGATTCTTCGGATGAGCCTTGGAAGTGGGATACGTTCAGCTTCATCAATGGCGTTATCCGTAACGCCTCAGACATCACGATCAGCTCTGGCTCCGGTTGGCAGAAAGTCAGCCTGGACGGTTGGGTTCATAACGAAACGCTCAGAATTGTTTCCAATGCGGAAATGAAGGTAAGGTATCGTAATTCAACCTATACGATATATACTGGCGAGAATATCATGTATGACATTGTTCTGTACAAGGGAGTGAATGACCTTTACTTCCAGGGAACGGGCAAAGTCACGCTGATTCACAGAGGAGGGATGCTGTAGATGTATACGATTAAAGCCTATGTGGACAGCAAGGAGTACACGATTCACGATGCCAGGGTAAAGGCACTGACCGTTGGCGGAAATCCGTATTTTGAAATCGGGGATAACATCAACGGTTCGGCAACCTTCAAGGTGTTTCCGACACACCCGTACTATGACAAGGTTACGAAGCTGACAACAGATATTGTGATTTACCGGGATGATGAGCCGGAGTTTTATGGGCGAGTTCTCTACGATGATGAAGATTTTTCTGGAACAAAGAAAGTCTTCGTCGAAGGAGAACTTGCCTTTTTGTGCGACAGCATCCAGAGACCGAAGGTTTATCATAATATTTCGGTCAAAGCGTATGTGCAGGATTTGATAGACATTCATAATGCACAGGTAGAAGAGAGAAAGCAGTTCGTTGTCGGCAGGGTAACGGTAAAGGATTCTAATGATTCACTGTACCGGTATTCCAATTACGAGGACACAAGAACGGCGTTCAAAGAGAAGCTGACGAGCAGACTTGGAGGACATCTGGTTATCCGGCATGAGGACGGTCTGAGAATCCTAGATTACCTGTCAGATGAAGACTATTACACCAGGAACACGCAGGGCATCCGGTTTGGGAAGAACATGTTGGATTTCTCAAAGAACATGGATGCTTCGGACTTGGCAACGTGTATTATCCCATTGGGAGCGAAGCTGGATGAAGATGAGCAGGACCCGGCACTGGAGGCAATCTCTGAACAGAGAAGAACCATTGCGAGCGTCAACGGTGGCGTGGATTATGTCACAGACGATAACGCAGTGAAGGAATACGGCAAGATTTACAAGACTGTAACCTGGGACGATGTGACAGTTCCAGAGAACTTAAAGAAAAAGGCCGAGGAATATTTGAAGTCGGTACAGTTTGAGAAGATGGTACTGGAGCTGAAAGCGATAGACTTAAATCTGACGGATGAATCTTTCCAGAGATTTGAGATCGGCAACATGATCCAGTGTGTTTCCACACCGAACGGTTTAGACCGGGAATTTCCGCTGACAAAGAAGAAAGTGTATATTACCAGCTTCAAGAACAACACCGTTACGTTGGGCGATGAGACGAGTGCTAAGTCCTACACCTCGTCAAACCGCCAGAGTACGGCTGAAATGGAAGAGACAATAAAATCCTTGCCAAGTAAGACAGAAATCTTGCAGGAGGCTCTCAGAAGCGCACAGGACCTAATAAATAAACAGGTAGCCAGTGGATATGCAGTACACGTTCCGAATGAGTTCATCGTTGCTGATGATGTGGATTATAAGAACAAAGCCAAGAATCTGTGGAGATGGGGACTTGGCGGTTTTGCTCATTACAGCCAGGGGTATGACGGACCGATAGACGGAGTGGCATTGACCATGGATGGAAAAATCAATGGGGAGATGCTTCTGGTAAATTCCGTCAAGACAGAATCGCTGGATGCCGGATACCGGACATCGGTAGAAACGAAGATATCAGAGAGCGAGACAGCGGCGAAGAATCATGCTGATAATAAAGTCAGAGTAGCCAGAGAGGAGATTGAGAATTCCATTTCCAACCTGGAGAATAAGATTTCGCTATCTGTACGAAGTGTAAAGGAAACGGTTGCCCGGAAGAACTATATAGTTGGTGGTGAGCAAGAGACACTTGATAAAAGAAAGTTCACTGCATCCGGCATAACTGGTAGTTGCACGATTGAGCAAGCTGAGTTCCTAAATATGAATGCGATCAAGCTGACGTTCTCTGCAAATGGTTCTGTAACATTGTCGCAGAGCCTGGGAAGCTTGGAAGCTGGCAATTATAAGATTGCTGTTGAGGCTGCATATCCGGAAAGCTCAAAGTACCGCCCGTCTTATGTACGGTACGGATTCTCGGAGAACCAGTCTACAGAATATTTCAGTGGATATAGTGCGGATGAATTTCACACCTACAGTAAGCAAGTGAAGATTACCAAAGCGGCGAAGTCTGTAGCAATCACGGTTTACGGATATACCGGTTCAGTGGTGTATCTCACGAACATCCGATGTCTGAGAGACATGCAGGAACTACTGGATGATCTGAATGCCAGGATAGATGTAGAAGTTGGCAAAGTGTCGGCTTCGGTGTCAGATCTCTATGAAAATTCGCTGCATAACTATTGTAGCAATGGAAAGTTCTCAAATAACGATGATAAGTTTACTGGCTGGAAAAGAAGCGATACAACGCAGATAACACAGACGACTTTTGACAGTAAGAGTTGCGCAAAGATAGAAAATACCGCTTCGACATATAATATTTCGTGGTATCAAAAACCATGGGAGAAGCGAGGAGATATCACAGTTAGATTCAAAGCTGCGTGCGATACTGAAGATTCAGCTACTGCCAGAATACGGCTAAGCATAGATGGAAAGTCATTTTATACCAAAGCAGGTGAGTTGAGTGACGAGTGGACGCAATTTGAGTTCACTTCATATGCAACGCCATCGTATTTCAACACGTATTTTTACAATTATGTAGCAAATACCACGGTGTATATTACGGACGTGGAAATCCTGGGATATATGTCTGCATACTCAGAATCGCAGTTGACGATTTTGAAAGATTCTATTGAGTCAGAGGTGAAGAGGGCAACATCACAAGAAGGGACATTATCTTCTTCCATCAAGCAAAATGCTGAGAGTATCACTTCAAAAGTGAGCAAGGGTGAAATGGGCTCTTACATCACGCAGTATTACAACAACGTGATTATAGCTTTCAATAAAAACTCAAAATACGTGCAGATCAACCCAGGAGAAATTGCTATTTACAATTACGGAGTAGAGAACTCCAAGAAGCGTGCGGTATTCGATGAAACGGGTAATCACTTTTATAGAGACGGGTATTATGTCGGAGCGATTGGAACGGCCCAGTGGTCAGGGAACAATGCTCATAAGGGATTAGTGTTCGATTTGGAACCACAAGGAAAGTATATGGCATTTGCTCAAAAAGCAAGTTCCTCAGCAACTTCCTACACTACTATGTTGTGTTTTAGCCGAGCAAACAGTATTTACGATGAATATGGTGTGAATATGGGCTGTAATCTGATTGGAAACTGGTATACGCTGAAGAACTTCAAGATAGGTTCGATTTCTGCTGGAGGGTATAACGCATTTAGCGGATCGATACCGATTGTATGTGAGATCACGAACAATGGCAACAGTTGGACGTATTCACATCTCAGAGTTTACAACGGAATCATAGTAGGTTACTGGAACTAAGAAGGAGGCAAGAAGATGGAAATTATTTTTCCGAGAGGAGACGCACCGGAAAAGGTAGCGAAAAACAGTGTAGCTGTAGGAACCATCAAAAGAGAGCAGGAGGTAAAGGAAGATGGAAGAAAAGAAAAAACCAAACAGACCGATTAGTGTTATTTATGCTGATGCGAAGCAGGCAATCACAAGGCAGGTTGGAAACACGATGGCAGCTTACGGGCTGCCTATTTTCATGGCAGAGGGGATTCTGAGCGGAGTGCTTGCAGAAATCAGAGCAAATGCCGCAAACGAGCTGGCGGACGATACGGCCAGATACGAAGAGGAACTGAAAGCCCATTACGAAGCTGAGATGAAAGAGAAACAGGAGGCTTTCGAGAAAGAAAAAGAGGATCTGATTACGCTCTTTGAAAATCCGGATCTTCCAGGAACAACGCCAGAGGGGGAACCTAAGCCAGATCTGGGAGGAGAGCCGGAACCGGATCCGGAAGAAAAAACGGTCATTAAGAAAAAGCACATCGGAGGAGAGACTGTAGTTGAGGAGGTGGAGTAAATGGCAGATATTTCCCAGGAAATAGATCAGCTTAGAAATGCGGTCTATGGAGAAGAGGTGCGAGGAGCTTTTATCTCCTGCATGCAGAAGATTCACGAGGAAAATGAAAGCTACAACAGTATCAAAGAGTCAGTCAATCAGTCGGTGACTACCATGCAGGAGCAGGTAGAATCTATCAACACGAAGTCTGAGGAAGTCAAAGCTGCATTGCAGAATCTGACTACGGCAATCGCCAATGGTAAAGATCAGCAGGATGCAATCGAGAAAGCTACCGCAGCCGGAAAGACACAGCAGACTGCTACAGAAAAGGCTACGTCTGAGAGTAAGACACAGCAGACTGCAATCGAGAAAGCTACAGAGGCCAGTAAAACACAGCAGACAGCTTTAAAGAAAGTCGTTGATTCTGCAAAACAGATTGACTCAGCGATTCAGCAATCTGTAATGGCAGCGAATACAGCAGCCAATAATGCATCGGCAGCTACGAAATCTGCAACAGAAGCAACGTCTTTAGCAAATCAGTCGGCAGAAGCGGCTAAGACTGCGACAACAAATGCAAATGATGCTACAAAGAAAACAAATGCGGCAGTAAAAAATGCATCGGATGCTACAGAACAGGCTGCGCAGGCGACATCAGCAGCAAATGCGGCGACTGAAAATGCAAATCAGGCAACAGTAGCCGCCAAAGCAGCAACGCAGGAAGCACTGACGCAGGCGGAAGAGGCGAAACAGGCGGCGGCATCCGTAAGGGATGATTGCTATCCAATGATGTTCCGTAATTATGATGGAAGAACGTATTCTGTGTTTTTCGAGGATGCAGATGAAACAATGGTCTGCACTGGCACGAAAGAAGACGACAACGCAGATGTCGCAACACCGGTTCCGTCCACAAACGCAGTGAGGAATGAGAACCCCTATGATGAAATTCCACTGTTTAAGCCGGTTGAGTGTAACGGTTATGCAGATGAAGATGGAGAGCTTCATATTACGGCAGTCAAAGGAGAACCAGAGTTCCGGACAGACGGAACAAAAGGAGATGTATGTATCGCCCTCAAAACAGGATACATTCGGACAATTATCGATACGGTTGGAATTATGGGACCACTTGGAAAGAAAGGTACAAAAATTTCGGTTACGGATTCGTGGAGAGAATCTGAGTATCCGGGATTTCCTTTCATCCCGTACACAGCAGCGATTAGACCAGATGGATCGGTAAGACCATATGTGTTGATCCCGAAGTACCAAGCCGTCAATTTTAACAGCTCGTATTATTCACTTCCTGGATTCGCCCCGGCATACAATGTGTCACATAATGGACAGATTACAACATTCCGGAAGCGTGGCGACCAGTATTGCGGAGAGACTTGCTCAGATGCAGAAATCTGGGAAACACTGTTCATGATCGTATTTGCAAATATGAACTCACAGGCTGTCATGGTAGGATGTACAGGATTTGCCGACCAGTATATGGCGGCAGTTGCAGAAGAGAATGTTGAAAGAATCATTTTGACCAAAAAGCAGGCAGAATACTTTCCGATCGGATGCTGCGTATCTATTGGGGAGATGGGAAGCAGTACGAATAAAGACCGAGGTCAGTCTTATATGCACAACCTCGCAAATCGTGTCAAAGTAACGAAGATTGAGGCATTGGATGATGATTCTGGAAATTACGCATTATATGTTGATAATGGAGGAGTGACGTTTAACACGTCTACAACTACATGTATTTCGACTATGCCGTGGCATACCGGTTCAACGGATAAGGTCAAGGGAACTTGCGGATCGCCATACAGCAATACGAATGGAAAAGAGCCGTTCAAGTTCCTTGGTATCGAGTTTGCACTTGGACAGTATGTGGTGCGTTCTGACGTGATACTGAACGGTGTTTATGATGCAGAGGCAGACACGTACCAGCAGGAAATTTACACCTGTTACGATTGCAAGTATTTTGCTACCGCAATCAATGAGCATTACAAGAAACTGGGGTATGTGATTCCGGATTCCGGAAATGCATGGAAGTATATCAAAAACCTTGGTTTTGATGTCAACTTCCCACACATTAGGATGGCTTCGGAGTACGGTGGAGACAGTAATAAGCGATTTGGGGATGCGGTACATACAGGAACTCGTGCCAACGGCACAAGGGAGTTCCTGTCGCTCGGCTCCCTGTGGGACGGGTCGGGTGCCGGGTTGCGGGTTGCCCGTCTGTACGATTGGCTCGGTGGCGGCAGCTGGAGCATCTCGGCTCGTCCTTCTCTCACTGGAAGACGAGGATCAGTCGTAGACTGGGCATCGTCTATGGGGGTGAATTTGGCGGCGTAGCCCCAAAGAGGGGATCGCCCCTTATAATTTTTTGTAACTAATAAATGTATGATATAGGGATTTACGGTATCCGGGGAGTTCCTGTCGCTCGGCAACCTGAGGAACAGGTCGAATGCCGGGTTGCGGATTGCCAATCTGAACAATTGGCTCGGTAACGGCAACTGGAACATCTCGGCTCGTCACTCTGAATAATTATTCGAGGTATGCCGTACTTCGCCGGACAGCATCTGAAACTGATCCGGCATGCTGAAAAGCATCCTGCACGTGTGCAAAATTGTCGAACCAGCACCGGGCAACCGGACTTCGTAACACAGTGGGTACGGAGTGGGCTTAGTAGTAAAACCGAAAGGTCTTGAGATTCAGAAGGAGTATTCAGAAATTTACATAGATGAAGACGTATTGTAAGAATGTAGATATCGAAGATATTTCGATGATGGAGCTGGCGATACGGAATTGCTTTAAGGGAAAGTGGAAACGCCGGGATATACGGAATCTGCTTTCCCGACATTGCGAGTATACGCCTGGGAAGATTCTAAAGCTCTTGAAAACTGGAAATAAGCATATGCTTGATGGAGCAGTGCACAATCTGGCACTGGAATTAAATAACAGATTGATGAACAGAGAATTGAGTTTGCCGCCGACTGTATCAAGGACGGTCATTGAAGGGGCAAAACAGAAAGAAAGGAACTTAGAAATAGAATCGTATGAGCACCAGATATTTGACCATCTGGCAGATCTTGGACTGCAGGAATTGTTTGAGAAGAAATTCGGAACATGGCAGTGTGCATCCATCAAAGGCAGAGGTCAGCTCTATACGAAAAAAGGAGTTGAGAAATGGATTCGGACAGATCCGCAGGGAACGAAAGTAGCGATTCAGTGTGATGTCCGGAAATGCTATCAGAATATAGACATTGATGTGCTGATAGCAATGCTAGAAAGGGATATCCATAAGAATAAACCATTGCTGTGGTTGACAAGAAAACTGTTGTTGATAATGAAAGAGAAAGACAAAGGTTTGTTTGTCGGTTCGGTTATCTCGAAAGATTTGGCGAATTACTACATGAGCTATCTGTATCACTATGCAGAAAGTGAATTGACCGTTACCAGAAGGTCAAGGAGAAACGGCCTGATCAAGGTCCGACTGTTGAGCCACCAGGCAATGTACATGGATGATGTATTTCTGAGTGGCTCTAATCGGAAGTATCTTATGATGGCCTTCCGAAAAATACAACAGTGTCTGGAAAGAAAACTGCATCTGGAATTTAAGGAATCATGGAGGTTCTATTATGTCGAGTACGAGGACAAATATGGAGTGAGCCACGGTTGCCCGGCGGATTTGGCAGGATACGTGTACAAGAGAAACTGCACAGTGTTGAGAGATCATATTTTTCTAAAAGGCAGGAGAGCTTTTAAGAAGGTCAAAACTTATTTGATGAAAGGGTATGAAGTAACTCAGAGAATGGCACAGAGAGCAGTATCTTATTACGGTTGGTTTAAGAATAGCAACCTGCATCAGTTCATGGAGAAATATGGAATTGAGGAATTACAGAAATATTGCAAAAGAAGACTGAGTTATCTCAGTAAAAGAAACAGAGCAAAGGAGGCATTGGCATGTTGACAGTAATATGCAGCACAGAACAAATTGAAAGCATGGAATATTACCTGCGAAGCTCCGGCGTGGCAGACGTATTTTTGCGGAAGAACATTCAGAAGCAGGAAACGGAAGATGGCGGAGCCGGTAAAGGGACTCCGTACACAGCAGATGAAGTGTATTTTGCTGTGACCGGAGAGAAAGCCTCAAAGGAATCCATTGCGGAGGACTTCGACTATTGGTACAACAAAGGAGAAGAGATTACACAGGGAGAGTTGGCAGACAAATACAGTCTGGAGGAATTGCGTATGCAGGCCTACAGCAATGCAAGCGAGGCATGTGAGAAGACAATATATGCAGGAATCGATGTAGAAATTTCGACCGGTACAGAGCATTTCAGCTTGACAGAAAAAGATCAGCTGAATCTTTTCGGAAAGAAAATGCAGTTGCTGGCAGGAGAGGAAAAGCTGGAATACCACGAAGACGGTCAGCCTTGTAAGTATTTCACAGCCGCAGATATGCAGAAAATCGTTGACCGGGCAATGTTCTATGTGTCCTACAACACAACCTACTGCAATGCGGTCAACATGTGGATCAAGTCAGCAGAGAAAGCGAGTGATCTGGAGCAGATCCAGTGGGGAGCTGAGATTCCGGAAGAGTTCCAGAACGAGGTTCTGAAAGATTACATGAAGATTCTGGCATCCGGAGGTATTTCGTAATGAAAAGCATAATCAAATATCCAATGCTCTTTCTTTTCGGAGGGAGCATTTATTATTTGCTGGAAATTATCTTCCGTGGCTATTCATTCACGGCAATGATAATCTGCGGAGGCCTGTGCTTCACTATCTGCGGTGCAATCAATGAGAAGAACCGGTGCATGCCACTGGTTTTGCAACAGTTAGTTGCGGCGACAGGGATCACGGCAATAGAATTTCTGTTCGGACTGGTTCTGAACGTATGGCTCGGTCTGCGTATGTGGGACTATAGCAATATGCCTGGAAATATCCTCGGTCAGATATGCCCTCAGTTCACGGCATTATGGTTCTTTTTGTCTGCACTGGGAATTATCTTGGACGATTATATTCGCTGGGTATTTTTCGGAGAAGAGAAGCCGCATTACCACCTATTCCGGAAGAAGGAAGAGAGAAGAGAAAGAGAATGACAAAGCTACAGATTATCTCAAAGCTCTGGTCGGCAATCTATGACCTGGTATTTCTGGTCAAGGGAACACCGACAAAGAGCCTGGAAGAAATAGAGGCAGATCTTGACATTGTTGAGTATGCGTGCCGGAAGTATGCAGACTGTGACGATGATGAGATAACATTTGAGAGCAGAGGAGGGACAGCCTATGCGGATACGAGCAGAGCCACGGAAGTAGATTAGTTCTGAAAATCCGAAGTAAAATCAGAAAGGAGAAACCAATGCAGTTATTGATAGCTGCCGGTGTGCCATCTGCCATCGTAGCATTTTGTTTCTGGTTACTGGAAAGACGGATCCAGGAACGTGCAGAAGCGGAGAAAGACGAACGGGCACGCAGACAAAAAGAACAGGATGACAAAGAGAAGAACCGTGAGGAGTTACAGTACATGATGCTGAAAGCTCTTGACGGTTCTCTTTGTTTGTCGGAGGCAACAGCCAAAGCAGTACAGAGAATCCCGGATGCGAAGTGCAACGGGGACATGCACGCCGCATTAGACTATGAGCTGGAGCAGAAACATGATCTGGAGAACTTTCTGACAAGGCAGGGAGTAAACCATATCACAGGGGAATGAAATGGAAGGCTGTATTTGCCTCATATCCGCTCGTATAGCGGTTAGGCAATAATTTCCCCATTCAAACAATTAAAAACGATACAGGGAACTATCAAGAGATTACAAAGCATATTAGGAGGATTGATTCTATGGAATTATTGAATTTTTTAAACCAGGTGCCGATTCCGGTTCTGATCCTGGTGATCGCAGTGCTGGTCGTTATAACAGCAGTGGTCGTATATCAGTATGCGAAAGCGAAAGGACTGGAGGGCATCCGTAAAGAGGTGTACGAGCTGTTCCTGCACGCTGAACATATCTACAAAGAGTCCGGCCAGGGAGAACAGAAACTGAAATGGGTAGTACAGCAGGCAAGAGGATTGCTGCCTAAGTGGTTGCAGGTAATCATGTCCGAAGAGGTGCTGCTGAAAATTATTGACTGGTGGTTCAAGGAAGTTAAGGACCTTTTGGACGATGGAAAGGTAAATGGCTCTCAGAACTGATCGGAGAAGGGAGAGAGGAGCTATGGGCTTAAAAATCCTATTGGTGTACCTTTTGGGGATTTTGCTGTGTCAGCCGGTCTATATCTGGGGTATCCGGACACTGTGCCGGATGGAAGATGAAGACGAAGAACTATACTGCCAGGACAATGGCATGTATTATGAGCCAAACAAGCCGAATTATCCGCTTGTGATAGTGTTGCTGCTGATAGCAGGAATCTTCTGGCCGTTGGTAATTTTGTTTGCGGTGTTCGTTCCGTTGACATTTTTGCTGATGGACAAGATGGGACAGTTGCATCCGAAAGATGATGATGAGATGGACCCAGAAGAGGACACATACTTATGACCGGGTGGGGAGAAATCCCTGCCCCTTTTTTATGAATGAAGGAGAATTTACAAATGGCAATAGAACGGAATACATACACAGATATTTTGTTTGACGCTTTGATGGCTGCTGGTTGCACGATATATGGTGCATGTGCGGCTATGGGGAATATTTACGCAGAATCCGGAGCGAATCCCCGGAATCTGGAAAATCTCTGCGAGAAGAAATTGAACTATAAATACACGGACGATACCTACACGGAAGCAGTAGACTCCGGAAAGATAACGAGAGCGTTGTTCCTGCATCCGTTGGGAGATTCCGGGCAGTACGGTTACGGATTCTGCCAGTGGACATCTGCCGGAAGAAAGGCCGGCCTTTACGATCTGGTCAAGTCCAGAGGAGTGTCCATCGGAGATGCGAAGGCGCAGACGGAGTATATGCTGAGCGAATTGCAGAAGAGCTATAAGAGCGTCTGGAAGGTATTACAGACAGCGACATCAGTACAGGAAGCGTCTGATATCTTTCTGGTTAAGTTCGAGGCTCCGACGAATACCGGTTCGGCAGTGAAGAAAACAAGGGCTTCTTACGGGGAGCAGTATTTAAAGATTTACCAGAATCAGAAGAAGGAGGAAAACAAAGTGAGCAAAATTGAAAATGCAGTAGCAAGAGCAGAGGCAATCGCCCTGGACGATTCACACGGTTACGACCAGGTAGACCGTTGGGGCAAACCGAATTACGATTGTTCCGGGCTGGTAATCAGATGTTTGGAAGAGGCCGGAATCCCGGCAAAGTCAAGCGGAGCAACCTATACAGGCAACATGCCGGAGGTTCTGCCAAAAATCGGATTCAAGGATGTTGTAAAATCCGTGGATCTGGCAACCGGTAGCGGAATGATCCGTGGAGATGTCCTGCTCGGAAATGGACACACAGCATTCTACTGCGGAAATGGTAAACTGGTGCACGCAAGTATCAACGAGAAAGGAACGGTCACAGGAGGAAAGTCTGGAGATCAGACCGGTAGAGAAATCTGCATCCGCAGCTATTACAATAAGCCGTGGATTCATGTGTACCGTTACACCGGAGTGACAGCATCTGCATCCGGAACGGTTAATGTAAGAAATTATCTCCAGAAAGGCGATTCCGGGGACGCAGTAAAAGAAATGCAGAAAATGCTGATCGGTTGCGGATTCTCCTGCGGAAGTTCCGGAGTGGACGGTTCTTTTGGCGGAGACACAGAGAAAGCTCTGCTTGCGTTCCAGGCATTTTACGGTTTGGAGCAGGACGGCAAGTACGGACCGGTATCTAAGAGTAAGCTGGTTTCTGCTTACAACGGAAAGACAGCAGCCAGTGTTCCGGAAAAGAAGAACACTCCGTCTTACACTGCTGGACATGAGTACACTTTGCAGGTAGAACTGAAAGTTCGTACAGGTCCAGGAACAAACTACAGCGCAAAGAAACATTCGCAGTTGACGGCTGACGGCCAGAAACACGATAGGGACAATGATGGCTGCCTGGATGCAGGAACGGTTGTAACGTGCCAGGAAGTTCGGAATGTCGGAAACGATATCTGGATGAAAGCACCGAGCGGTTGGATGGCTGCTTATTACGATGGCAAGGTATACATCAAATAATGCCTTTAAGGCAAGGAACTAAGAAAATTAAGCACACCTCTTTTGGTCAAAAAGGAAAATATGTCACATTGCCCCGGTATTCTGCCGGGGCTTCTTTTTTATTGCGGAGCAAGTCCGTAGAATAAATCAATATACAAAATTCACAAAAAATCCCCTTCAAATTTGACGAAATGTGCCTGAGTAACGATAGACGTTTTTAGATACTAACTTATGCCTAAGAGCTAAAAGCCGGTATAGAAGCGTGTACGATGTTATAGCCATATATGCTGAAAATGCGGTTCTGCAAAGTTCAATCTGAGTTCCGAAGTTATCCACAGGAAGAATGTTGATAATGTGAATAAGTCGAAAAATCGAAGTGAAAAAACATTTCCTATATATAAAACCTTGTAAGATTTCTTACATGATTTCTACACCATAATTAGAGATAGAGTAAGAGATAGAGATAAAGATAGATAAAGAGATAAAAAAGAATAGCACTTTGCGTTACAAAGATGCTACACACACTAATTCGACAGCTCGAAAAATAATTGAAAAATAGAAGTAAAACACTTGACACGTTCGAGTTATCGAAGTATAATAAAGTTACAAAATAACAAAACAAATACACGATACAAAGTAATGCAGGCGGCAAGATTGATGGAATAGTACATATGCTTGCCAGACGGTTCCAACCCCGTAGAAATGCAGAGGACAGAACAAATGAGAAAGGAGGAATTGCCTGTTGGGAAAAAGAAAACGCAGGATTGAAGAAAAAGAAGAAGAGCTGCTTTCAGAGCAGTTGAAGAAGACCAAAATTGAAATTTATGAATGCTGGACACATATCGTAATTTCCATAGTAACAATGCTGATAGCAGTTGTTACGGCAGTTTTGACCTGGTTCAAGTAATGTTCTGAAAAACAGCTCGGTAGCCGGGGAGACAAGTTCTCCTCGTGCTACCAAGTTTATCACAGAGGAGGCAGAAAGTAAATGAAGAAAAGCAGAAGAATGTTTTCACTGGCTATGCTGGTGTGTTTGATTGTCGGAGTTTCAACCGGAATCAGAGAATGTATCGGAGCCGCATGTGCGCTGGCATTCGTAAATGCAACACTCGGACTGGAAGATTTAGAGAAGAAAATGGAGGATAAGAAATAATGGATGCAAAGAATCAGCAGGACAGAGCAAAAATGGTAGAAGAAGCGGTTGGTCGTATGTGCCGCCTGGGAATGATGCCGCAGGTAATCACAAAATTCAGAAAGCAGGGAACGGTCCTTAAATCTGAGACGGCAGGTATTCTGTATGATTTGAACGATGAGGAGAAGAAAGCTGTTGCCGACTGGGAAGAAGAAAGTGGCGGTATTGTATACGCTGCAATATTGAGCAATATGGTGTTTGGAAGATGCCTGGCGTTGTTGTATGTTAGTGCAGAGGAAGAAGAGTGGGAACTGGATAGAGAAGACCTGGATGGGAGGATTTCACTTGCGTATGTGGCGAACCTGGATGCACCGGATTGTTCCGAACTGGGAAGTATCGGAATTGCACCTGCAAACGGTGGATTGGTAAGAACAGAGTAGGAGGTGGCGTGATGCTGGAGTATAACGAGCAGACGGAAAATCTGATGGAAATAGCGATGATGCTGGAACAGCTCAAGGGAGAGAGTGAGTATCTGTTTGAGGTACTGACAGACATTGATAGCATAACCTGGAAACAGAAATTTGTGGACTGGGCGAATGAGTTCACAGAAACCTACGAGCCGAACAAGGATGTGTGGCCGGGAAATTACCTGGAAGTGATTGAGGGATTCGCCAGAGAGAAAATCTTGGAGTTTGCCGGAGTGGAGGACAAGGAATAATGAATTTGAGAAGAGCGGGCAAAGGAATTGTCAGAAAAGGTAAGCGGCCGAGCGTATACAGAATCGGCTTCAATGATGGCGATGAAACAGAGCTGACCGCAAATGGCATAAATGAACTGGAGGAGTTATGGCGGTCCTTGTGTCCGGAATTTGAATGCGAACCGGACAGCGTAAACTATGTAGAGAGAGTAGGATATGAGGAGGAAGACTGATGGGAAAAGAGTATGAGGAAATCAAGGCTGAGATAAGTGTACGAATCAGCACAGAGGATATTGATGATATTGTTACAACGGCACTGGAGGGCGGTATTTGCTACTGGTGCAGGCGAGCAGAAGTCAAAGGAAAGTATCTCGGAGAATTTGCATCGGAGCAGATCAGCAGAGGAGGAGTCCTGGTATTGCATGATTCGGTGGATGGCAAGAAGAGAGAACTGAACAAGGAAAAGCTGCTCAGCGGAGTAAAACAGTATCTGGAGGATGAAGACAAGCCGTACAATATCCTGGTGGATGCGGAAGACTCTGTAGGATGCAGCAAAGGAGTCTATGAATTGGATTGTTGCATGGTAGATGCGACAGTGGCAGACATGATTATCCAGTATGCGATATTCGATGATATTATTTACGGATAGGAGGACGCCGGGATGGAGGAAAAGAAAATTGTAGTGTATGTCCTGCATGGGTTCTGGGAGAACGAATTTACAAATGGGTGTGCAGTGGTGGATGTGTCGATTGACCTGGAGGCGGTCATGAAGAAACTGGATGAAATCGTTGAGAGCAAGGCGCAAGGGTATTTGAAGGTGCAGGAGGATAAAGCCGAGGAAGAACGGGGATTCCGGTATTTTGAAATATGGGATGAGAACGGGCAGAGTGCTAAATTCTATATCGTAGAGCAGTATCTGGAATTATCGCAGAGTATGATGGAGGCGATTGCTGAATCATTAGCGAAAGGAGCAGGAAAATGAGAAAAGTATATCAGTGTGAGCATACAGTACCGCCGGTTTGGTGGTTTACCTTCGCAGACAGAAATGCGTTGGGAGAGGAAATTATAGTAGAGTTCCGAAAGAACGAAAACACGCATGGAAAGCATTCACTTCCGGCAATGTGGAAGAGAAAGGGATTCATAGATAAAGAACCGGAAACGTGGTGGGGCGTTCAGACCTATGTAACGGACCGGCAGGACAGATGTTCCGGAAAGTACAATCCGACAACCAAGGATGGGAAACTGAATTTTGAGTGGCTGTTGGAGGCGACCGAGGAAAATCAACAGAAGATAATTGATGAGATTTACCGCAGGGCAAATGCTATCTGGTACAGGGAAGATTGGCATCTGGAAGACCTGGAAGAAGCAATTCGAAACGCAGGCCTGGAAGTAACCCAGGAAAGAGTAGACAAGCTGTTGGAAGAGTGTCACCGGATATTTGATGATAAATCCGGAAGAAATGAGATGCTGGCTCAGAAAGCAAGTGAGCTGTTTGAGGAGGAGTAGGAAATGTTTGGAAGACTGATTCTTGATACCTATGTACAGGACAGATGCCGGGACGTCAGATTTAAGGATGAGCATTTGACCTGGTTTGAGATAAAAAAGAATGATGCGAAGCGGATTGTTAAGAGAATGGGTTGGGAGAGTCTGGCAGATTTTCTGAACAATTACACCTGGGATGATACGGAGATTCTGTACCAGATAGCTGATAGCTGCGGAATGATAGTCGCTGATTGGATTGAAAGAGAGGTAGAGGATGGAAGAAATTAGAGGAACTGACTGCAACGAGCTGATAAAAAAGGTTCTGGAAGTTGAGGAGTTGCGACCAGTGGACCTGGCAAAGAAAATCGGGGTGAGCAGACAGTATGCGAACCAGATTATTTCCAGAAGCAAATGTGGTATTCGCTGTGACACGTTGGAGAAAATCGTAAGTGCGTTGGGATATGAAATCGCCCTGGTAAAAATAATTGAAAAATAGAAGTAAAACACTTGACACGTTCGAGTTATCGAAGTATAATAAAGTTACAAAATAACAAAACAAATACACGATACAAATGGAGGTAGTCAAGATGAACGCATTAGTAATATACAGAAGCCTGTTAAGTGAAAGAGATAAAAATGAATTTGGTTATCCGGAATGGGATGCAGCACAGAAGATGCTGTGGGTGTTCATTAAAAAAGCCCTGGAAGCTGGAGAAGAAGGCATTGCTGATGAAATCGTAGATGAGCTGTATTCTTTGAGCGATTGTGGATGCACGCTGGAAGATGAGGCAGTGAAAGCAGATTTGGAGATGCTTGAAAAGTATGGATTTGGTAGCCGAGCAGACAAAGTAAGAGAGCTTTGTTGGAAGTAGGCTTATTTTTTTACCTGTAAGGTTCGATAAATCGAAGCAATAATTCAAAGGAGCGAAGAATATGGCAAAGAGATCAAGAGCAAACAGAACTGAAAAGGCTACATACCAGAACATCCGGAATGAGCACAAATACATAGACGTTGTTCATCATGGAGATGGTCATTATTACATAATCCAGTACATAAAGCATGAGCTTCCAGAAAGAACGGTTGTCAATTATATGGGAACCAGATGCGGACACAAGCAGAAGTTCAGAATTGGAAAAGGGACGCTGTTGAGCATCCTAGAAGATTACAGAAAGGTGGAGGCATAGAGGTATGACAAAGCAGGAATTTGAAAAGAGAATTGGGGCTGAGATAAGCCAGAAAGATTATTCCATCGTGGAGCATGTGTATACATGGCATCCGTCCATCAGCGAGGTAGAGGGTAAGAAACAGATAGCAGAGTTGTATAAGTCCTTTGGAATGCCAATCATCAAGAATATGATGGAGGCTGCGAACTATGCAGAGACGCTTGACCGGGCAATGGCACAGGCACAGAGACAGGTGGAGGAGTTGAGAAAGCGAATCATCAGAGTTGCGAAAGGGGACCTGGTAGTGGAACAGTGCATCACAGAGGCTAAGAAATTATTTGAGACGGTCAATGATACGCACGAGTGGGATGTGGCAGTTTCTTATCTGAAAAAAAGATACGGAGCAGATGCAGTAGACGAAGCCATTAAAATTGAGCATCTGGAAATGTAGGAGAGGAGCGAGAGTATGGCAGACAGAAGCAATGCCCGACTGAATGAAGAGATTGAAAGCAAAATCAGACAGTGGGACGGCACAATATTTGGAGCATCGTTGAAAAATATGTACGAGAATGGTACGAGCTATGAAGGTATCTGTGAGTATGCAGATATTGATTACGAAGATTACGAGGAGGAATAGAGATGGCAGACATGACACTGAGAGAGTTTTGCGAGAGATACCGCAAGGGAGATTTCCTTGCGAAAGACAGAAAGACCCAGATTGAGGCCGGGTGGTATGACTGGTTTTGCAGTGACAAAGCACTGGCAGGCCGGTTGGCGAAAATCTGGAGCATCTTGAAAGGGGTTACGAGCGATTACATCCTGGATAACTACAGAGTATGGTTCAAGAATAACTGCCCGATGGTCGGTCCGCTCTATGATGATGTGAGATTCGAACCGCTTGACGAAGAGAAGAGGGATGAGTTGTATTTTGGGGTTGCTATCGATGATGAACGCAGAGACAACAAGTATATTATCTTCACTGCCAGAAATGATTACGAGGATGAGTGTGGATTTGATAATGTCCGGGAGGTGCGGCAGTTCATCAATGGGTGGGAGGAAGAGTTGAAAAATGAGGAGTTTTACAAAGAAAGGGTGCGGAAGAAAGAAGAGCTGAAAAAGGAGAATGATAGATGTCTTGCACTGTTAAGAGAAGCAGATGAGATTTTGGGAAAGCACGAGGAATAATGTATGCAGGATATGAAAGTGGCACTGTTCACGATTGAGGATTTGAAAAAGAATCATCCGGATTATTACAGACGGTTAAACCCGAAATGCCAGGTTTGCCAGAATATTTTAAGCAGCAGTGAATGTGATATGTGCGAGGAATTTGATATGTTCGCCAGAGTAAAGGAGGAAATGAAGTGAGACAGGCAGAGTTTGCGGAACTGAGCAGGGAAGTAATGCCGGTACTGGATAAGCTGACGGAAATTGCAGGCCAGCATGGAACGGCAGAAAAGCTGGTAAGCATTACATTGAGTGCAGAAGGTTATATTCATTTTACGGTACATGACAGTGGAATGTGTCTGAGCAGATTAAAAAGAGAAGATGCACCGGAGTTGGAAATCAGAAAACAGTTATCCCAGGAAATGGGAAGAGAGGAGAACTGATATGGCAAGTTTGAATGTTAAGACAGAGTATTCAGAGTATAAGGACTGTAAGTTAAGAGTCGGTAAGTACGTGGAAGACAACAGCATTGCTGTTGAAATTTATAACAGATGGGATGGTCCTATTGCAAGAGTAACCACCTGCCTGTGCGACCGTTCGCTGGCAGAAGATGAGGCGTATGTTGACACCAATAACTGCCCTTGGGCGGTAGAACTGTTGGAAGAAAACGGATTTGCAGAGAGAACCGGGCGTACCCGGAGAAGCGGTTACTGCGAATATCCGGCAATGAAATTTGACAGAAGTAAGATGGCTGAGTTTGAGGAGGGAAGATAAGATGGAGAGCTACAGAGAGTTGAGAGACAGACAGCAAAAAGAGTTCAATGAGCTGCCGTTGGGATTTGCGTTTTCGGATAAGCAGTTTGATGAAATGATGGAGATATGGGGACTTGACCCGGAGAAGGACCTGGATAAGATTTACCGGGTTCCGGGCGGCGGATTCATCCAGAAGAAAGATCACGAGCATTTCCATGAGGTGTTGGACCGGCACAACGTCGAGATGGAGGCAGCAAAGGCGGCTGACGAAGACGGAACCGGCTTTCTTTACCAGATGTTCAAGTATGAACTGGATAATCACGAGTATGGATATACCGGAGATTTTGAAGACACATTGGATAGCCTGGGGCTGACCTGGGAAGAGGTTGCGGCATCTCCGAGATTGTTGAAGGCACTGGATAAAGCGTCTTCGGAGATTAGAAAGAGAGAAGGGTGCTAATGAACAATAGACCGAGAGTCAGAGAAAAGGAAAGATGCAAACTTGTAAGAAAATATGGTTACGCAGGTTATTATATCAAGTTTGTATTACCTCAAAAGCAGAATGCAGAGAAGGAAGGGAATGTTGCAGAGAACGATTTAATCCGCAGGCGAGATGTGCTGAAACTCATTGAAGATATTAAGTGTGATGATGGTATTCCCAAGAATTATGGAACATTGTTAGACATTATGAGAAAGATAAGAGCCTTGCCTGCGGCAGATATTTTAGAAAAAAACAGGATTACTCAGTAAAAGTGAGGAAGGGAAAGGGCATTAAAGATGGAACTGAAAACGATTGATGGTTGGTGCAAGAGCGACTGCGGAAGTTGGGATGAATATTGTAAGCCGGGAGAAGTGGTGGATGAAGGAGTAGCTGACTACTTTTTGAATATCCTGCCACCCAGAACGATGAAAATGGGATATTTCCAGGTGGGAGAACCACATAGTACAGCAGTGAATCCGAAAACGAAGCGGTATTCGGAAACATACGCCACATTTTTAAAGGTCGGAAAAGGAATGTGGGAGTATAGAGGACACTGCTTTGCAGGAGAAAACATGGATGTTGAGCAGTACAAAAATATAGCGGTTTGTCAGTGATTCTAGGAGGTGTGGAGCATGAAAAAAGTTTATGAAGAGCATGAAGAAATTCTTTAAGGCAATGAAGAAGCTGACAAAGTAGGGAGGCAGAGATCATGAATAAGTCAAGAAATATGAAATCCGGAGCAGGCTATATGCTCCGGAGAGAAGATTATAAAAGAGTGAAGAAGATGGACCGGCAGCAGTTTGAGAACTTCTGCAAGAATCTGTATCAGACGGCGTATGAGGAGGGCAGACGGTCAGTTCCGGGGATTGATATTACGGAAGTGCAGAAAGCAATCAGTGAGACACCGGGAATCGGAGCGAAGAGACTGGAGGCCATCATGGAAAGCCTCAACAGCAGATTTGCAAAGGAGGGAGATGTGTGATGAAGAGGAAGAGAACTGAGCGGACGGTAAATGTCAAAGCCTGGGGTCGTCTGGGAGCAAAGAGAGTTGTTTTATACGAAGACAGAGATGAACTTAGATTTACGGATGGGTTCCACGATATGAGAATGACCCAGGCCAGAATGGAAGCCTTTGCTCCCGGTGGCGATGCAGTTCTGGCGGATGTGTACCGGAGAGTGAGAGGAACCAGAAACTGGCATCCGGTTGTAAAAGAGCTGAAAAAATTATTGGATGAGGGAGGCGGAAAAGCGGTATGAAGATTGAACCGAGGAAAGAATCGGACAGAGGCGGTTGGCTGTGTATGCCGTTGTTAGCCAGTGTGCCGGAAGGAAAAGAAGGATGGGAAAAGGTGCATTGCCCGGTATGCGGAGCACTTTGCTGGAAAAGACCGGAGGACGCAGGCGTGGTTTATCATAGCAAACTTGACGGAGCGTGCTGTACATTATGTGCTTTGAAGAAAGGAGCTGGCAGATTATGAAGAGAAGCGAACAGATCGTAGAATTGATGGACGATGTAAAGAAGATCATCTCGCAGATGGCAGTTGCGGATGTGTGTGTGAAAGAGAAGAAACCGGTAGAGGTTGGAAAAACCATCATGACAAGCCGGGAGGTGGCGGATATGTTCCAGGAATACCACTCGGTTACATATCGCAGAATCGCACAGCTTATCGTGGAACTGGAACCGATGGAGCAGACAGAGTTCAAAATGGCACAGTTCAAGGCAAGACACCAGGAGTACCCGATGTGGGAACTGACCGAGAAAGCCTGCAAGCTCTATCTGGCGAGAATGAAAAGAGATAGATGTTACGGAAAAAAGAAGACCGGTATTGAGAAGATGGAAAAAGAGCTTCACTGTCGGGTAAGCGGCCAGAAACTGGTGGAGGATGCAGAGAGCGGATATAAGGATGTCCGGGAGTTGTTCAATCAGTTTATTACTGGCCCGAAGGGAGAAAACCGGGAGATTCCGGAACTGACGCAGGCCTATGAGCGGTTGAGAGCGGTTATGGAGGCACAGGTTCCTGGGGCGAAAGCTGATACAGCGATAACATCTGCGGTATATGATGTGGCGATAGAGTCAGAAATGCAGGGGTTCATTTACGGATTTCAGTTGTTCGGAGCGGTTCTACAGGGGTGCGGCAACACAAGAAAATGTGCCGGAGAAAATTAAGGCAGGGGGATGATAATTTGGAAAGATTAAAACCATGTCCGTTTTGCGGTTGCGGAGACAGGAGAGTGGGAATCCGGAGGATGGGTAACAACGGATATAGAATCTGTTGCTCGAAGTGTGGAAGTCTCGGACCTCATGTATCAGTGAAGGAATGGAACGGGCAGAAGGAACTTGCACAGAAAGAAGCAAGAGAAAAATGGAATGAAAGGGCGTGAAAAGATGGATAGAGAAGAGCTTATGAGCGAATTGGAAGGTTTGTTCCGGGATGAGTCAGATAACAATAAGCTGAATGCTGTTTTGGACCTTGCAGATGCGTATGCAGAACACGAATACGAGGAAAGAAGAAAGTCCGAAAAAGTACAGTGGGGAAAAGATGTGTGCGCTGCGGCAGGAGAGGACGTAGATGAACTTCCAGAGCAGGTGTTTATTTCTGTTTCTGAGAAGTTAGAAGATAGAATGCTGGAGAATAACGGTGATTTGGAATATTCAGTAGTGCAGGAAGTTGTAAATGAGTTCTGGGAACAGGAGGCGGAAGAGGAAGATGCTGATTGTAAGTCAGAATAAAGAGAAAGTGCTGTGGTTTGGAAGAGCCTTTAACGCTCTGGAGTATTCGGAGCAGGTAGACCACAAAGGAAAGAAGGAAACTGTCAGACACACGATTTGCATATCTGACGGTTGTTTGGAAGAGATTGCAGAGTACCCGACAAAAGAGAGGTGCTTACAGGTGCTGAAAGACTTTTGCGGCGCACATGAGAATGAATGCTATACGGTTGAGTTCTTTGACGTTGCAGCACAGGCGACAAGACCGGCAATGTACAAGAAGAACATCGTGTATGAGTTCCCGGCAGAGTAATGAGAAGGAGGGGGCGATGATGGAACACAAAATCACGATTATGAAATATCAGTTGGTGTTTCCAGGGATGACAAAAAAGCTGTTCGATGAGAAAGAGAGATTCTATCAGATTACAGCCATCAGCATCAGACTGGACGAACTCCAGACAAAAGGTGCGGTATTGCAGAAAATGGGAAAACCAACAAAGAACGGCACTAGAATGACATTTGCACCGGTGCAGAGTGCTGGAGAGTATGAGGCAGAGATGCAGCGGATTCTGGAAGATGGGAAAAAGCTGGGTCTGAAATTTGAAAAGAAAAAGGAGGAAAAGTGATGGAGAGCAGTGAAGTTGTAAAAATTAGAGTAGAGAATATATATCCGCATCCGGATAATCCGAGAAAAGACCTCGGAGATGTGACGGAGCTGGCGGAATCAATGAAGAAACATGGAGTCATGCAGAATCTGACGGTTATTCCGGCAAGTGCATTGACGGCAGACCCGGAAGATCAGCCGGATGCCGATAAGGTTTCGGTAATCAGTGATTTCCATGCGCTGATAGGACACAGAAGACTGGAGGCGGCAAAATTAGCAGGCCTGGTAGAAGTTCCATGCCAGATTAGAAGCAAGATTTCCCGGAAAGAGCAGGTAGGTATCATGCTGTTAGAGAACATCCAGCGTGAAGACCTCACGATCCAGGAGCAGGCCCAGGGATTCCAGATGATGCTTGACCTGGGAGATACGGAAGACCAGATTGCAGAAAAGACCGGATTCAGTAAATCGACTGTCCGGCACCGGCTGAATATTGCGAAGCTGGACCAGGAGAAGCTGAAAGAGAAACAGCAGGACGATGCTTTCCAGCTCACATTGAAGGACCTGTACGAACTGGAGAAAATCAAGGATGTAGAGATGCGAAATGAGATTCTGGATAAGGCCAGCAGTTCCAGAGATATTGTGAGCCGGGTTCAGAATGAGATTACAAATGCTAAGAAGAAAGAGAATGCAAAGAAGCTCAAAGCGAAGCTGAAAAAGATGGGAGTAGAGAAAGCACCGGAGCAGTATTCGCAGCAGATGTACAACGGGAAATGGAAAACGGTGATTGAGATCAACTTGACAGACGATGTGCCGGATGAGAATGAACTGCCAGAGCAGAAGGGGCAGATGTACTGGTATGAGACATGGCGAGATTTGAGAATCGTTACGAAAGCTCCGAAGGAAAAGAAGAAGCCGACAAAAGAAGAACTGGCGAAGAAAGAGCAGGATAGAAAGTCAAAAGAGGTAAAGGAAATTCTGAAAGGAAGTGCTGCCAGAAGAAAAGATTTTATCTCCGGAATTATTTCTGGAAAAATTCCGGCTCTTAAGGACGAAAACGTAGCGAGAGAAAAAATCTGGGAAGCCCTGGTACTGATTGGTTACGGTTTGTACGGTTCGATTGCGAGAGACTTTTTCCTGGAGGGCGATGAGTGGAAGTACAGCAAAGAAGAGAGAAAGCAGGCAACTGAGACGTTCCAAGGATTGAGTATTACACATCAAATGCTCGTATTCTTGCATGGGTCGATGAATACGGTAGGAGAAACCTATGATTATAGCGGACGCTATGCCAAAGAAAAGGCGGATAAACTGCTGAAAGGGTATGAAGCCCTCGAACTGTTTGGGTGGTTCTTTGAGATGGATGAGGAGAAGCGAGTTCTGGACGGAACAAGTGAGTTATTTGCACCTGCGGAAGAAAAGTAAACTACTGACTTGCCAACTGGCGCAAAGTCGGCTATTATAATAGGAAGAAGGAGCTACAAAGTAGCGGTACATAAGTAGTGAAATGAAGGCACGCCCTCTACATGGGGGATGCGATGTTTATAACGAACGATATGCATATGGACGATTAGGCAGCTGAATAAATTTTACTTGTAAAAATCAGTCATATATACTAATATGTTGTTTGAGGGTAATTTGTTCCCTTAGTCAATAATATAATAGATGGGGTAAAGTGAATGGAAGAAAAGAGAAGACATAAAAGACTTGACATTGATGTATCGGTACAGTTAGAGCGGCTGGATGAGGACGGAGTGACAACACTTAAGTATTGTCATGTAGATGTCACAGATATTTCCAGAAGCGGTATAGGATTTAATGCAAAGGTACCTCTTGATATACATACATATTATGACACCAAGATCCAAATTTGGACCAAGGAGGTTGTGGATGCGGTTGTCGAGATTGTACGAAGAACAGACAGTGAAGAAGGAGTATATCACTATGGTGCTGTGTTTATCGGTATGACAGACACTGATGCACTCAAGATTGATATTTATCAGATTTTCAATGATTTATAAAGTAAAAAAAGTAAATCATCCACATGATATAGTAACCAGTGTACCTGGCTCAAAGAGTATCACAAACAGGGCCCTTTTAATCGCTGCACTCGCAAGCGGGCGCAGCGTTTTAAAAGGGTGTCTTTTTAGTGATGATTCGAGACATTTTATAGATGCACTGATTCGTCTGGGATTTCCGGTTTTGGTGGATGAGGATAAAAGAAAAATAACAATAACAGGCTTTGGAGGCAGGATACCAAAGAATGAAGCTGAGATAGATGTGGGAAGTGCAGGTACCGCTGCACGTTTTCTTACAGCTCTTCTTGGACTGTCAAAGGGCAGATACCATATAGTGTCCTCTGAGCAGATGAAGAAACGTCCTATGAAGGATCTGCTTGTATCGCTTGAAAAGCTGGGTGCCCATATTGAGTATGATGAGAACGAATATCATTTTCCTTTTACCATCGGAAATACAGGGGAGTATGCTGATACTGTTGATATAAACGTAGACAAGAGCAGCCAGTTTTTGAGTGCCCTTCTTATCTCGGCTATAGTGATGGAAAAGAACTTTACTATTAATGTCACAGGAACGCATGGTATGGCATATGTTGAGATGACGCGTCTTATGATGAAGCAGTTTGGGCTCGATGTGATGCAGGACAAAAAGAATAACAGCTTTATTATCCCTAAGAAAGCGGCGTATGAAAGCTTAGACTATGATATAGAGCCGGATGTGTCGGCTGCATGCTATTTTTATGCAATGAGCCCGCTTTTACATGTTAAGTCAAAGGTGATGGGGGTGCACCAAAACAGCTTGCAGGGAGATGTGGCATTTCTTGATGTGCTTGCGGATATGGGCTGCACAATTTCCGACGAGGCAGACGGCATAGTGTGTATGCCACCAAAGAATGCTCATATACATGGCGGAAGCTGGGATTTGTCAACATTCTCAGACCAGGCGCTGACACTTGCTGCGATTGCACCGTTTGCAAATGCACCTGTAGGGATAGAAGGCATTTCGCATATTCGTCTGCAGGAGTGTGACAGGATAAACGCCATCGAGGAAAACCTGACGGAATTAGGTGTGAGGGTTGAAGAAATTGAAAATGGCTTAAAGATTTATCCGGCAGAGCGTATTAAGCCTTGTAAAATTAAAACGTATGACGATCATCGCGTAGCCATGTCATTTACTTTGCCGGGGCTTAAGGCAGAGGGTGTTGAGATAATAGACCCTTATTGCTGCCGCAAGACCTTTGAGAATTTCTATGAGGTACTTGAGGAGAGCGTATATTAATAAAGTGTTATTGGTTTCTGTTTATCTGTAAACAGTGCTGCATTGGACGGTATAAAAAGAGCCGTAAAACGAATCAAATTCGTTTTACGGCTCTTTGTTTTTGGGATTAAAACCATATAACAGGATAAATCATCTGCGGTGAATAGTATAGTTTCTTTCTTTAAGTACGCTGATAGCCGATTCAAGAGCATCTTCGTCATAGAACTCTATGCGCAGTACACCCTCCTCAAACTCACGGTTGTTTATGATGCCGATATTCTTGATGCTGATGCCGTTGAAGGCTAAAAGGCTTGCAAGTACTGCAATACCGCCTGCCTCATCGGCAATATCGACAAATACTTCGTGGAAATCCTTGCGGATTTTGGCACCGGGAAGTGTGAGTGAATCCCTGTAATTCTTTGAATCCTGGAAATAATCAATCATCTTTTGAGAACTGCCCTCTGCAATTATTTCGCGAAGCTTATGGAAATTGGCTTCATACTGGTCCATGAGTGAGAGCAGCTGTGTTTTGTTGGACTCACATATGTTTTCCCACATGACAGGGGAGCTTGCAGCGATACGTGTCACATCGCGGAAGCCTCCGGCAGCGATAGTTTTCATGGTCTCTTTTTCGGAGTCAATATGCTCAATCAGATTGACAAGAGAGTATGCAATCATATGTGGCAGGTGGCTGATGGCTGCGGTAGCATGATCATGCTCCCTGTAGTCTAAAATGAGAGCTATCGAGCCCAGTGAAAGTACAAACTGTTTGAAATCATTCTGATTTTCTTCAGTAGTTGCAGCAGTAGGAGTGATAATATAGTAGGCGTTCTCCAAAAGCTGCTTGTCTGAATTGAGTATGCCTGTTTTTTCAGAGCCGGTCATAGGATGACCGCCGATAAAATTGCGCTCAAGGCCAAGCTCTATAACCTTTTCGTGAATCTGAGTTTTGGTGCTGCCTACATCTGTGATGATACAGTCATCCTTTATGATATCCTTAAGCTGTGTGAGATATTCGATATTTTTGTTTACCGGTGCACACAGAAAGATTACGTCGCAGTCTTTAAAAGAGTTAAGCTCTAAAAGCTCGTTATTATCTATCAGGCCAAGCCCAAAGGCATCCTCTATGGTCTGTTGATGCCCGGCTGTTGCGATAATTGAGACCTTTGGATTATTTTCTTTCATTTTTCTGGCTATCGAGCCGCCAATCAGACCGAGCCCTATAAAGCCAACTTTATCAAAATGCATTTATGTGTATCTCCTAATTCTTTATTGTAACTATTCAGAATCACCACATGCGCATTCTCAAAATCGCACTATAGTGATTCGGAATATTTACAATATATTATATCCAATTTAACACTATAAAGCAATAAATTATTGGCATATTTATTCCAATATAACAATAAAAAAATAATCGTCAGATTGCATAAAAGTGTTGTAAATTATATAAAATATTAGTACAATGTTTACATACTATAATAATGTCAGGGAGGTACTTGAAATGAATGTTTACACTACTGAGAAGATTCGAAACGTCGTGCTTTTAGGCCATAGCGGCTGTGGCAAGACATCACTCGTGGAAGCTATGGCATATCTGGCCGGACAGACCACCAGAATGGGCACTGTAGCGGATGGCAGCACTATCAGCGATTTTGACAAAGAAGAGATAAAGCGTCAGTTCTCTATACATACATCGGTTGTACCGATAGAGTGGGATAATGTCAAAATAAATATTCTCGATACTCCTGGTTTTTTTGATTTTGTGGGAGAGGTTGAAGAAGCTGTATCGGCTGCAGATGCTGCAATCATCGTGGTTTCAGGCAAGGCAGGCATACAGACAGGCACAAAAAGAGCATGGGAGATATGCGAGAAATACAAGCTGCCGAGGATGATTTTCGTGACGGACATGGATATCGACAATGCAAGCTTCAAGGATGTGGTATTAAAGCTGCAGGAGCTTTACGGCAAGAAAATAGCTCCATTCCATCTGCCAATCAGAGAGAATGAGAAGTTTGTGGGCTATGTCAATGTCATCCAGCAGAGGGCAAAGAGATGGAATGAAAGCGGAGGCGTGGATAAATTTGATGTGCCTGAGTACTCAAAGGAGAACCTGGGAATATGTCGTGAGGCTTTAGTTGAAGCTGTAGCTGAGACGAGTGAGGAGTTCATGGACAGATATTTCGGCGGAGAGGAGTTTTCTGATGATGAAATCAGGGCTGCGCTTCGTGCAAACGTGCTTGAGGGCTCTATTGTACCGGTGCTCATGGGCTCAAATATTCTCGCAAGAGGCATGTATACACTTATGGCTGATATTGTGAAATACCTGCCGAGTCCTGAGAAGAGAAGCTGTACCGGTATTAACACCAAGACAAATGAGGTGTATAATGCTGATTATGATTTTGCAAAATCAAAGAGCGCTTATGTGTTCAAGTCGATAGTTGACCCGTACATCGGTAAATATTCACTGATCAAGGTTAATTCGGGCGTACTAAAGACAGATGATGTACTTTACAATTATCACAGGGACTGCGATGAAAAAATTGGAAAGCTCTATGTGATGAGAGGCAGTAAGGTGGAAGAGGTGAAGGAGCTTCATGCAGGTGATATCGGAGCGCTTGCAAAGCTTACAAAGACTCTTACGACAGATTCACTTTCCACCAGAAATATGCCGGTTACATATCTTAGAACAAGCATATCAAAGCCGTATGTGGCAATGCGCTACAAGGCAAAGAAAAAGGGCGATGAGGACAAGATTTCCCAGTCTTTACAGAAACTGTTAATGGAGGATCTGACATTAAACAGTGTAAATGACAGTGAAAATGGACAGACTGTACTATATGGTATCGGTGATATGCAGCTTGAGGTAGTGGCAAGTGAGCTTCTTGAAAAGTACAAGGTGGAGATAGAGCTTATGCGTCCAAAGGTAGCCTTTAAGGAGACTATCAGGAAAAAATCTGACGTAGAGTATAAGTACAAGAAGCAGTCGGGCGGACACGGACAGTACGGACATGTCAAGATGACCTTTGAGCCGTCAGGAGATATGGATACGCCATATGTATTTGAGCAGACGGTCGTAGGAGGAGCTGTACCGAAGAACTTCTTCCCGGCTGTTGAAAAGGGTATTGCAGAGTCCGTGAAAAAGGGACCTCTTGCAGCCTATCCTGTGACGGGGATAAAGGCTGTACTGTATGACGGCTCTTATCATCCGGTTGATTCATCCGAGATGGCCTTTAAGGTGGCAACACAGCAGGCATTTAAAAAGGGCATTATGGAGGCAAAGCCTGTGCTTCTTGAGCCGATTGCCACTCTTAAGGTAGTGGTGCCTGAGGGCTATACAGGTGATGTGATGGGTGAGCTTAACAAGAGACGTGCGCGTGTTATGGGCATGAACCCGACAGACAATGGATATCAGGAGATAGTTGCGGATATTCCTTATCTGGAGCTTTATGGATACAATGCCACACTTCGCTCAATGACGAGCGGAAGCGGCACATTCTCATATGAGTTTGCCAGATATGAGCAGGCACCGGATGATGTGGCTGCAAAACAGATAGAAGAAAGGGCAAGCAAGCTTGTTGAAGTTGAAGAGTAGAATAGCATTAATTATATTACTTACATTGATTTTTACCAATACTCATGTGTTTGCATCGGAGATAAAAGAGGCAGAAGCTGCCTCTTTTGCTTCCGGGCCATCACTAAATACACTGGTTGACAATATGTCAGAAAGTGATGGTGTTTCATATATTTACTATAATCTGGGCGGTGCGGCAAACAATATCAATAATTGTGGATACATCACACCAAAGCAGAAATTCATGGGACTAAGAGAACCACACAAATACGGTTATAAATTTGATGGCTGGTATCTGGATGAGCATTTTTCAAAAAAGGCGGATGTTCTGACCTACGAAAAAGCAAATGGATATGTGGTATATGCCAAATGGGTCAGGACGATTAACAATGAATACAGCGTAGAGCATTACAATTACAGGAGTAATAAAAAAGCGCATACACTGGCGCTTAAGGATTGCGATTACGATTTTATAGATGAAATAGATATTCCGGGCATGCCGGAGACGAAGGAAAATGATTTTCTCAATAATTATATTTTCAGTGAGGCACAGTGTCCTCAGGGAATTTGTATCACGGATGAATACGTGCTTATCACAAGCTATTCTGATGACAAGGGCTCACTCGGGGAGCTTATGGTATTTGACAGGGAGGACGGAGAGTACCTTGTGACACTTGGCATGGATGCAAACAGTCACCTGGGAGGAATTGCCTTTGACGGGGAAAATGTATGGGTGTGCAATTCCTACGACACAACTGTGGAGCGCATCTCGTATGATTTTCTCTCTCTAATGGCCACTGCGAATTCCAAGCAGGTCATCGATGCGACAGGTGTGGTAGATGTGTTTGATGTGGGAAACAAGCCGTCGTGCATAACATACTATGGAGGCAGGCTGTGGATAGCCACTCACAATATCCTTTTTAGGTCAAAGATGGTAGCATATTATTATGACAAAAAGGACGACAGGCTCACAAGCCTGAGCACATATACGATACCTGCCAGAGTGCAGGGCGTTACATTTGATGCCTCAGGAAAGGTATATCTGAGCACCTCCTATGGCAGGAATGAGTCATCGTATATCAAGTGCTACAAATCACTCATAGCTCTGTCGTCAAGGCCAAACAGACCCGACATCACAATAGAGATGCCGCCGGGCTCAGAGGAGCTTGACAGTGTGGATAAAAGATTGTATGTCATTTTTGAATCTGCGGGGGAGAAGTACCTTGAGGGCACGGATGGCAAGGGAAACTCGCCTGCACCGATAGACAAGATACTTCGCATAAATACAGATTCATTTAAAAATTAAACTATAACATTTTTAAAAGCTTTTCAACCTGCCTGCGGTTTTTCTCAGGCAGGTTTTTGCTTAGCTCAGTGCACATGGAATAGACCTCTTCTTTGGTAAATTCTATGCCGTTACGCTTTGCCTCCTTAATACTTTCCATGAGAAAAGGCATGGCGCTCGTTGTATCTTTCGGTTTTTCCTTTTGTGCAAAATTATTTAAAAATTCCTGCTTTGTCATAAATCTCCCTATTGTCCAAAACTGAAAAAATATTTAATAGATTGTCTATCGTATCCTGTTCACTTTTACTGCAGTATTTCTTTAAGGCATTGAGCATGGAAAGCCTTCTGTCTGACATACTTTCAGTCTCCGCAACAGATAGTGCAGGTGCACAATCTATCATTCTCATTGAATTCATAAGTGATATGTAGTGAACCATAAGAGTCATCTGCTTTTGTGAGTCATGCGGCATATATGGGATTATGGTTTTAAGCATCTGAAGCTCCCTTGTCTGGGTTATTTCATCGAATGGTGTAAACAGGCTGTTCTCGTCCATAAAAATCCTTTAAAATATATTTCTATATAATATGTCACCTGATTCACATTATGCATGTTTACAGCATATATTATTAAAAAAAGATATATGCTTATCATAGATGGTCACGACGTATACGAGATAGACGAAGAATGCATCAAAAAGCACAGGGTGAAGGGCGAATGTAAAGTCCTTGAAAAGCTCAAAGAAAAAGAGCAGCGCAGGCAAAAAAAGAATACTGAAAAATCGTAAAAAGCTGCGGGCCGAAAAGACCCGCAGTAAAAATGTAAATCAGCAGCCGCAGCCACATCCGCAGCCGTTATTGCTGTTGCCGCCACAGCCAAAGCCACCACAGCAGAAAAGTAAGATGATAGCCCAGATACAGCTGTTATTGCCACTTCCACAGTCGTTTCCTCCGAAGAAAGAGCCTCCGTTACCATTTCCACAACAGCAGCACAGTAACAGGATGATCCATAAAATCGAAGAACATCCGCATCCGTTATCTGTATTGCTGCATGAACAGTTTGTTGCTGCTAAATCACTCATAAGTGACCTCCAATAAAATTTATTTACACTCTAGGTTATGATAGACATAACAAAGTGTTACACTAAGATTTAAATTTTTTTATTGACACAAAAAGTATAATTGTATACAATTATTCAAAAGATAAAACTAAGCACAGGAGATGTGAAGATGAGAGAAGTTTTGATGAACGAAAAAACAAATTTACTGCAGCTTGAAGAGCATTTTTACCAGCTCGTGGATGTAGATGAGCCGAATACTTTTAGAAATCTCTTTCCTTATTCAGAAGTTCCTAAGATAGCATTCAATGACAGAATAGTGCCTCACAATATGCCGGAGGACATTTGGATTACAGATACTACATTCAGAGATGGCCAGCAGTCGAGAGCACCGTACACGACGGAGCAGATTGTTACCATTTATGATTATTTACATAAGCTTGGTGGCCCTAAGGGAATAATCAGACAGAGCGAGTTTTTCCTCTACAGCAAAAAGGACAGGGACGCTGTTTACAAGTGTCTCGAGAGAGGATATAAGTTCCCGGAGGTTACATCGTGGATTCGTGCCAGCAAGAAGGACTTTGAGCTTGTAAAGGATATAGGACTCAAGGAAACCGGTATACTTGTAAGCTGTTCGGATTATCATATTTTCTATAAGATGAAGATGACCAGACGCGAGGTAATGAATATGTATCTGTCAGTCATCAGGGAGTGTCTTGAGACAGGAATAAGCCCGAGGTGCCATCTGGAGGATATCACACGTTCTGATATATATGGTTTTGTTATTCCATTCTGTGTTGAGCTCATGAAGTTGCAGGAGGAGTACAAGATTCCGATTAAGGTGCGTGCATGTGATACAATGGGATATGGAGTAAACTTCCCGGGAGCAGTTATACCTCGAAGCGTTCCGGGTATCATATACGGACTTAACACACATGCAGGTGTGCCTTCATCACAGATTGAGTGGCATGGACACAATGACTTTTACAAGGCAGTAAACAATTCGACTACGGCATGGCTCTACGGAGCAAGTGGTGTCAACTGTTCACTGTTTGGTATCGGAGAGAGAACCGGAAACACGCCACTTGAGGCTATGGTATTTGAGTATGCACAGCTTAAAGGCACACTTGATGGAATGGATACGACTGTTATTACTGAGTTGTCAGAGTACTTTGAGAAGGAGCTTGGATATGTGCAGCCGAGTCGTACACCTTTTGTCGGAAAGAATTTCAATGTGACGAGAGCCGGAATCCATGCTGACGGACTTCTCAAAAATGAGGAAATTTACAACATATTCGATACAGGTAAATTCTTAAACAGACCACCTCTTGTAGCTGTGTCCAATACATCAGGACTTGCAGGAATAGCGCTGTGGATAAACACTTACTACCGCCTGCCGGATGACAGAAAAGTAGATAAGAATTCAAAGCTTGTGACCATGATAAAGAAATGGGTAGATGAGCAGTACGACGAGGGCCGTGTGACTACCATCACAGATAATGAGCTTGTAGTTCAAATTACTGATTGCTGTAAAAAGCTTAATATAGTATTATAGTGAGGTGGATTAGTACATGTCACATGATAATTACAGCCTGAGTGCCAGGGTATACAATCATATCAGGGATGGTATACTTGCAGGAACATTTGCAAAGGGCGATGAGCTTAAAGAAAAGAATATCGGTGATGAGCTAGGGGTGAGCAGGACTCCTGTGAGGGAAGCACTGCGTCAGCTTGAGCTTGAGGGACTTGTGTCTATCATCCCCAATAAGGGAGCGTTCGTGGAGGGTGTTTCCACGGACGATATCAGGGATATATACGAGATAAGAGCTTTGCTTGAGGGGCTTTGTGCCAGATGGGCTGCAACGAGGATATCGGACGAGATGATGGCAGCCATGGAGGAGAATATTTATCTCACGGAGTTTCACGAGAAAAAGGGCAATGCAAAGAAGCTTCTTGAGCTGGACAATAGGTTTCATGAGCTACTGTATGAGGCCGGCGGAAGCAAAGAGCTTATGAGGGTATTAAAGGACTATCATGAGTATGTCGGCAGAGTGAGAAAGGTGACACTCGGCGAGACAAAAAGAGCCAAAAACTCCACTCACGAGCATAAACAGATATGCGAGGCAATTAAGAATCATGACGCACTGCTGGCAGAAAAATGCGCCAGAGAGCATATAAACAATTCAAAGAAAAATATGGAACACCTTGGTTGGGAGAACCTTATTAAGTAAAGGAGATTTAAGAATGAGCAAGATTACGATGACAACACCCCTTGTAGAGATGGACGGAGACGAGATGACCAGAATCCTCTGGCAGATGATAAAGGATGAGCTTTTAATACCTTTTATCGATTTAAAGACAGAGTATTATGATCTGGGCTTAGAGGAGCGAAATCGTACAGATGATCAGGTGACCGTTGAATCAGCAAAGGCAACCATGAAATACGGTGTCGCAGTAAAATGTGCGACAATCACACCAAACGCAGCCAGAATGACAGAGTACAATTTAAAGGAGATGTGGAAGAGTCCTAACGGCACAATAAGAGCCATGCTTGACGGAACAGTTTTCAGAGCACCAATCGTTGTAAAGGGTATAGAGCCAAACGTAAAGACATGGGCTAAACCAATCACAATCGCTCGTCATGCATATGGTGATGTGTACAAGGCAACAGAGATGAAGGTAGCCGGTCCAGGAAAGGCTGAGCTTGTATTTACAGCAGAAGACGGAACTGAGACCAGAGAATTAATACATGAGTTTAAGGGCGCAGGAGTTATTCAGGGACAGCATAACCTGGATGATTCAATCGAGAGCTTTGCACATAGCTGCTTTAAGTATGCACTTGATACAAAGCAGGATTTATGGTTTGCCACAAAGGATACAATCTCAAAGAAATATGACCACACCTTCAAGGATATCTTCCAGGAAATCTTTGATGCACAGTATAAGGAAGCTTTTGAGAAGGCTGGAATTACATATTTCTACACACTTATTGATGATGCTGTTGCCAGAGTAATGAAATCTGAGGGTGGATTTATCTGGGCATGCAAGAACTACGACGGAGATGTAATGAGTGATATGATCTCATCTGCATTCGGCTCACTTGCCATGATGACATCAGTGCTTGTATCCCCTCACGGATACTATGAGTATGAGGCAGCACATGGAACAGTTCAGAGACACTATTACAAGCATTTAAAGGGTGAGGAGACCTCAACAAACTCTGTAGCTACTATTTTTGCATGGACAGGGGCACTCAGAAAAAGAGGAGAGCTTGACAAGCTTCCGGCACTTTCTGAGTTTGCAGACAAGCTTGAGGCAGCTTGCATAAAGACTATTGAGAGCGGAAAGATGACAAAGGATCTCGCACTCATCACAACAATTGAAAATCCTACTGTTTTAAACAGCGAAGGCTTCATCAAGGCAATCAGAGAGGAGCTTGAGAAGACAATTTAATCTGAAATTTGGTTTTTAGCCTTAGAATAAGATATAACCCGGGGATAATTATGAATTTTTTGAATGTTAAATTCTTAACACATTGACAGATGACCTTCAAAAAATTATAATTAATCTTGGGTTTTTGTCTTTAAAAGAGAAATGATATCCTGATGATTGGAGGAATAAGACTTGAGTAAAGAAATATCACAGGCGGTTATCAGAAGACTGCCACGATACTATAGATATCTCGGAGAGCTTTTGGATGAGGGAGTGGAGCGTATTTCATCAAATGATCTGAGTCACAGAATGAAAGTGACAGCTTCACAAATCAGACAGGATCTCAATAATTTCGGTGGCTTTGGACAGCAGGGATACGGATACAATGTTCAGTTTCTCTACGAGGAAATCGGAAAGATAATGGGACTTAACACAGAGCATAGAATAATTATCATCGGTGCAGGCAATCTGGGCCAGGCACTCGCCAATTATGTAAAGTTTGAAAAGCTTGGCTTTGTCATAACAGCGCTTTTTGACGTAAATCCTGAGCTTTCAGGAAAGAGTGTGCGAGGTATTCCAATCCTTATGCTAAGTGAGCTGGATGAGTATTGCAGAACACACAGGGTGGATATTGCGGCGCTCACCATGCCAAAGTCAAAGGCTGACTCTATTGCGTCAAAGCTTGTGGATTTAGGAATAAGGGCTATATGGAATTTTGCACATGTGGATCTTGAAATTCCAAATAAAGATGTGGTTGTGGAGAGTGTTCATCTGTCTGACAGCCTTATGCAGCTCAGCTATAATATTGTTAAAAACTCCAAAAATAAATAGAGGGTGAGTCTTATGAATGATAAAAAAGATTTTGAGGCTGCATTAAAAGGAAAAAAGGTGCCTTTACTGGTTTTAGACCAGAAGTGGCACAGACTTTTTGCCATTCATGGTAAGACTGACGAAATATCAGCCACGGAAAAAGAACTGGATGAGCTGTTAAAGCTGCAGGGAAAGTACAACAATGAGCTTAAGAATTTAAAAAAGCTTAAGTCGAAAATTATGTCTAATATTGTTGCCAACATGGGAGATGACGGTGATGAAAAGCGTGACAAGGATAAGCAGCTTATAGATGAGATAAATGAGAAAGCTGACAACATTGAGGGAGAGCTTATTGAAATCCAGAAGAATATAAAAGCTGTAAATGACAGGCTGATGCTTTTGTCGATGGATTACTTCAGTGAAAAAATCGAGAAAAATAAACTGGAATCAAAAGAAATTGACGACTGGATTGCAAATATAAGAGTTGAACTTAAGAAAAATGTAATCAGAAAACAGAACAGAGATATTAACAACAGGGAGATTTATTCGTATCTTCATGATATTTTTGGCGCTGAGGTTTTAGATCTTTTTGATATTGAATATGACGATCCTATGGTTTTCAATGCCAATAATGCAAATACTGATAATGCAAACAATGAGAATAAGGGGAATTGATATTGGAATATATTGTTACAGGTAATGAAATGAAGCTTCTGGACGATACAACATCACAGGTCTTTTTGGTTCCTTCGGTGGTGCTGATGGAGCAGGCTGCGGCCGGTGTTGTCCGGGAGCTTGTTGCATGTTTTGATAAATCAAAGGAGTTTGCCGTGATATGCGGCAGAGGCAATAATGCAGGAGACGGTATCGCGATAGCAAGACTTTTAAATCAGGCCGGATACAGATGCATGGTGTACTATGCTTTTGGCACAGATGAGGCAGGAAGCGAGCTCTTTGAGCTGCAGAAAAATATATACGCAAGGTATGGCTTTAAGGTAGTCTCTGATATTGAGTGTGTGTGTAAAAGTGACGTAATAATAGATGCACTGTTTGGCACAGGGCTTAAGCGAGCCATAGAAGGCTCTTTAGCAGATGTGATTTCAGCCGTTAACAAGACAGATGCTTACAGGGTGGCGGTCGACGTGCCGTCGGGAGTGGATTCTGATAAAGGACATGTGATGGGATGCACTTTTAAAGCAGATTTCACATATACTTTTTCTTATAAGAAGACGGGCCTTCTCCTGTGGCCGGGCTGTGATTATTGCGGTCTGGTTAAGGTGGTGCCTATAGGCATAGATGACCACAGCTTTTGTGGTAATCTGCCATCAGTAAGGGCTCTTGATGAGTCTGATTTAAAGAAGCTTGATAACAGACCGGCACACTCCAACAAGGGAACTTTCGGAAAACTGTTAGTTATAGCAGGAAGCCGCAATATGGCCGGTGCGGCGGTGCTTTCGGCAAAGGCTGCATACAAAAGCGGAGCAGGGCTTGTGAAAATTATAACGCCGGAGTGCAACCGCTCAATAATCCAATGTGCTTTGCCGGAAGCACTGCTTTGTACTGATATCGCGTCAGCTAAAGCACTTGAGACAGAGCTTGATTGGGCAGATGCAGTGGTGATAGGTCCAGGTCTTTCAAAGTCTGATAATGCCAAAATGTTAGTTGAAACAGTACTAAAAACAGCAGAGATACCTCTTGTGATTGATGCGGATGCGCTTAATATCATATCAGACAACATGACTTTACTTAATGAGCATAAAATGCCTGTCATCGTGACTCCGCACCTGGGCGAGATGTCCAGACTTATGAAAAAGAGCATTGCTAATATACAGGAGGATATCATCGGTATGGCAGGAGAGTTTGCATGCTTGTACAATGTGACTTGTGTGCTTAAGGATTTTCGTACGATTATCGCAGCGGCTGATGGCGAAAAGTTTATCAATCTGTCCGGCAACTGCGGTATGGCAACAGCCGGAAGCGGAGATGTGCTAAGCGGTATCGTGGGAGGTCTTCTGGTACAGTGGCGTGACACCAAAAAGGCCGCGGCATACGGTGCATTTATTCATGGACTTGCCGGTGATATGGTATTTGACAATACCGGCTCTTATGGTATGATAGCAAGTGATATTATTGATGGATTAGATAAAGTTTGGATTAAGGTGGAAAAAAATGGCAATTAACAGAATCAGAGCAGATATAGATCTGGATGCAATTTTATATAATATGGAGTCGATGCACAATAAGCTAAAGCCGGGGACAATGATGGCAGCAGTCGTAAAGGCTGATGGTTACGGTCATGGCGCTGAGGCTGTTTCAGAGGTACTGGAGCCGCTTCCGTATCTGTGGGGCTATGCCGTTGCTACAAGCAACGAGGCAATGCAGCTTATCGCAGCAGGCAGAAAAAAGCCGATACTTATTTTAGGACTCAGCTTCCCGGAGCAGTTTGAGGAGATAGTGGACAACGATGTGCGCCCGGCGGTATGTACATATGAGACAGCTAAGGAGCTATCGCGTATCGCTGTCGCTAAGAATAAAACCTGTAAGATACATATCAAGATAGATACCGGCATGTGCCGTATAGGCTTTCAGGTGACAGAGGAAAGTGCAGATATTATTGCACAGATTGCTAAGCTGCCGAATATTATGATAGAGGGAATATTCACTCACTTTGCAAGGGCAGATGAGCTGTCAAAGGAGCCTGCCTTTGAGCAGTTTGATCTTTTTAAGAGGATGATAGCTCTTGTTGAGGCAAGAGGAGTCGAGATCCCAATTAAGCACTGCTCAAACAGTGCGGGAATAGTAGAAATCCCTGAGTGCAATATGGATATGGTAAGAGCAGGCATCACACTCTATGGTCTGTGGCCGTCAGAGGAGGTAGACAAGAGTAAAATCTCCCTAAAGCCTGTCATGTCACTGCACAGCAGGGTTGCTTATGTAAAGGAGCTTGAGCCGGGCAGGCATATAAGCTACGGCGGCACATTTACGGTAGAGCATCCTATGAGGATAGCAACTGTCCCGGTGGGATATGGTGATGGATATTCAAGAGGACTTTCAAACAAGGGCTGGGTTCTCATAAAAGGAAAAAAAGCACCTATATGCGGCAGAGTCTGCATGGATCAGTTTATGGTGGATGTGACAGACATACCTGACGTGAAAATAGGCGATGCCGTTACTCTGCTCGGTAAAGACGGGGATGAGACAATCACTATGGAGCAGTTAGGTGAGCTGTCAGGCAGATTCAACTATGAGTTTGCATGTCTTATCACACCGCGTGTTCCAAGAATTTACCACAAAAACTAAAAAAGTGTAACTTTTAAGAATACACTCGAAAAATCTGGAGATACTTTTTGTATACCATAATATGGAGTGTATTCGTGTATGATTATTCAAAGAGGAGATATTTATTACGCTGATTTAAGGCCTGTTGTAGGCTCAGAGCAGGGCGGGATAAGACCTGTCCTTATAATACAAAATGATGTCGGAAACAGACACAGCCCGACGGTGATCTGCGCAGCGATAACCTCGCAGATGCATAAAGCAAAGCTGCCCACCCATGTGGAGCTTGCCTGCAAGGAGTATGCGCTTGCAAAGGATTCGGTTGTGCTTTTAGAACAGCTTCGCACAATCGACAAAAAAAGGCTTAAGGATAAGGTGTGCCATCTTGATGAGGACACATTGCTTAAAATAGACAGGGCGCTTGAAATCAGTTTAGAACTTATTACATAGGATAATAAAACATTATGTTATATGCAATTATAATTTTATCAATACTTGTAGTGATACTTCTTTTGTGTATTGGAGTATTGCTTTATGGAATGAAAAACAACAAAAAGACTTTCGATGGAATACTTGGAAATGATGATGTCACAGAGGAGGAAATTATTTCCATGGTCAGGGAGGGGCATGAGCAGGGAACAATCCTTGCATCTGAGGCAGAGCTGATACACAATGTATTTGAGTTTGATGATAAGGAAGTAAAAGATATCATGACTCACCGCAAAAATATCGTAAGCCTCGACGGCAGTATGTCCTTTATTGATGCAATCGAATTTATCATAGATACCGGCAAATCTCGCTTTCCGGTCTATGAAAACGATGTTGACAGTATCATCGGAGTCTTACATATCAAGGATGCTTTTACATTTTTTGAAAAAAATGAGGTTTACCGCAGCAGTATCAAGGACATAGACGGGCTTATCCGGCCAGTGGACTTCATACCCGAGACGGTAAACATCAATGATCTGTTTAAAAAGATGCAGTCTAAAAAGAGTCATCTTGCGATGGTTGTGGATGAGTACGGACAGATATCTGGACTTATCGCGATGGAGGATATACTCGAGGAGCTTGTCGGAAATATCGAGGATGAGCACGATGAGGAAGAAAACTACATTAGAAAGAATGATGACGAGACATTTATAATGGACGGCATGACTGAGTTTTCCGATGTGAAGGAGGCACTGTCACTGCCTGTTGAAGATGATGCCTACGAGACGCTTAACGGTTTTATCATATCGCTTTCGGATAAGATTCCGGAGGAGGGGGATAAGACTGTGATTAGCGCATATGGCTACAGATTTTCTGTTATGAGCGTCGAGGATAAGGTGATTAAGCAGGTAATGATTAAGAAACTTGCGCCGGAAGAGAAAAAATGATATTATAAGGTATGGATTATTTTTAAAAGTAGAAAAGAGGATACAAATTATGTCAGGACATTCTAAATTTGCGAATATCAAGCATAAGAAAGAGAAAAATGATGCTGCAAAGGGCAAAATCTTTACAATGATCGGTAGAGAGCTCGCAGTTGCAGTTAAAGAGGGAGGACCGGATCCTGCCAATAACTTCAAGCTTGCACAGGTAGTTGCCAAGGCAAAGGCCAACAATATGCCAAACGATACAATCGAAAGAGGTATCAAGAAGGCAGCAGGAGACGGCAACAGTGTAAACTATGAGACAGCTACATATGAGGGCTATGGACCATCAGGCACAGCTATTATCGTAAAGTGTCTTACAGACAATAAGAACCGTACAGCGGCCAATGTCCGTAATGCCTTTACAAAGGGACAGGGAAGCATCGGTACACAGGGCTGTGTATCATACATGTTTGACGAGAAGGGTCAGATCATCATCGACAAGGAAGAGTGCGATATGGATGCAGATGACCTTATGATGCAGGCACTCGATGCAGGCGCTGAGGATTTCGCCGATGAGGATGACAGCTACGAAATCACAACTGCACCTGCTGATTTTGATGCAGTCAGGGCTGCTCTTGAGGAGGCAGGCATCACAATGGCTTCGGCAGAGGTTACAATGATTCCACAGACATATGTCACACTGACAGATGAAGCTGACATCACAAATATCGGCCGTATCTTAGACCTTCTTGACGATGATGACGACGTCCAGGAAGTATACCACAATTGGGAAGAGTAAACTAAATATTATATATCACGGGTTTTAGCGGGAGGAGAATATGAAAAAGATTCTATTTGTAGCTTCAGAGTGTGTACCATTTATAAAAACAGGAGGTCTTGCAGATGTGTGCGGTGCACTTCCTAAAGAGTTTGACAAGAACTATTGGGATGTAAGGGTTGTAATACCTGATTATAGCTGTATACCGGAGCAGTATCGCAATAATTTTGAGTATGTTACCCATTTTTACATGAGCTCAGGTCCATACGTGCAGGACAAGTATGTCGGAGTGCTCAAATATGAGCAGGACGGCGTTACATATTACTTTATTGACAATCAGGAGTTCTTTACAGGATTTTCTCCATATACTTCTGACACTAAGTTTGAGATTGAGAAGTATACATTCTTTGACAAGGCTGTACTCTCAATGCTCCCGCTTATTGATTTCAAGCCGGATATTATACACTGTCATGACTGGCAGACAGGTCTTCTGCCTGTATACTTAAAGAATGAGTTTGCCGCAAATCCATTCTTCTGGGGTATCAAGACAATTATCACTATCCACAATCTTAAGTTCCAGGGAATATGGGACAGGGAGTGGGTACAGGGTGTTTCAGGTCTTACAGACAATCTGTTCACACCGGACAAGCTTGAGTTCAAGAAGGACGCAAATATGCTTAAGGGTGGTCTTGTATATGCTGACTACATCACCACTGTCAGTGATACATATGCAAACGAGATTCAGACAGAGTACTATGGTGAGGGATTAAACGGGCTCTTAAGTGCCAGACATTTTGACATGCAGGGTATCGTAAACGGTATTGATTACAATGCCTATGACCCACAGACTGATGGCAAAATCTATTGCAATTACAATGCTTCCGATTTCAGAAAGAAGAAGTTCAACAACAAGACAAAGCTTCAGCAGGATCTTGGCCTTGCGGTTGACAAGAAGAAGTATATGATAGGTCTTATTTCAAGACTTACAGACCAGAAAGGTCTTGACCTTATCAATCATGTGATTGAAGGTATCGTGGACGATTTCACACAGCTTGTTGTTATCGGTACAGGAGATCCTCAGTACGAGAATATGTTCAGACACTATGCATGGAAATACCCTGACAGAGTTTCGGCAAATATATGTTACTCTGATGATCTGGCTCACAAGCTCTATGCGGCTGCTGATGCATTTTTGATGCCGTCCAGGTTTGAGCCTTGCGGTCTGACACAGCTTATCTCATTCCGCTATGGTACCGTTCCGATTGTTCGTGAGACAGGAGGTCTCAAGGATACGGTTAAGCCTTACAATGAGTATGAGAATTCAGGAGATGGCTTCTCGTTCTCAAACTACAATGCCGATGAGATGCTTGCAGTCATCAATTATTCTAAGCACATCTTCTTCGATAAGAAGCGTGAGTGGAACCAGATTGTGGATAGAGGCATGGCCAATGATTTCTCTTGGAATGCTTCCAAGTTCAAATATGAGGGATTATACAATTACCTTATTGGTGAATAAAATATTTTGTAAAATTGTGCTTTTTGCATAACATTTTGCCCCGCCATTCATGGCGGGGTATTTTGCACCTCATTTATGATTAATCAGATTACTACATGCTACGCATTCCAGTAATCTGACTCCACCTCGAAATCCGCTAATTTGCTACGTCCCCGCAGCAAATTGCTACTTTCTCGGTGTAGTGCGGGTCAATAAGGTATACATCGAATTGCATGCAAACATGCATCGATGATACCTTTTGACCCTTTAATCACAAAATCGAAAAATTACTTTAGAAAATTTACACAGAACAGAAGAAATATGTTATTATATACTCTGTAAATCAAAATACGGAGGTTAGTTACATGGCAACGAGGAAGAAATCCTCAGCAAAAAGACAGACAAAAAAGGAGAGAATGGCTCAGATAGAGAGGCAGCAGGCCTTTAAAAAGGAAATATTTCTCTGGATAGTAGTAGCTGTTTCAATCCTTTTATTTATAAGCAATTTTGGAATAGGCGGTCATTTGGGAAACGCAGTAAGCGGTTTCCTTTTTGGTGTATTTGGAATGGTGGCATATATTTTTCCGCTTGTGCTTCTGGTGGGCAGCTTTTTTGCTGTGTCCAATAAGGGCAATTCATATGCTATCATGAAGCTTGTTATGACCATAGTTTTCATATGGTTTATATGTGTGTTTATGTACCTGGCAGTGTATGGTGAATTCGCGGTTTCGCCGGTGCAGTCATACATTGACAGTGTTGAAAGGCATTCAGGTGGTGGATTTATAGGTGCTCTTATAGGCTGCATTTTAGTTCCGGCGGTAGGAATTATAGGTGCATACGTGGTGACAATAGTTGTGATGATTATCTGTCTTGTGCTCATTACCGGTAAATCATTCATGAAGGGTATGAGAAACGGCGGACGAAAGGTATACGAGTCAGCGCGTGAGAATAATGAGAGATATCAGGAGTATCGGCAGTATAAGTCAAGAGAGCGTCAGACAAGAGAGGGTTTAGCTTCAGATGATACAGACAGTGACATAAAGGAGGCTGCAAAAGGTGGCAGAAGGAGTAAGCGTGCCGGCCGAAGGATGGACAATAAGATAACGGGCGTGTCACTTGATACAAAAATTGATGGCAGTGAAAACGCGCTGGATTCAGGCATGGCAGGTAGTGATACAGCGCATGTGGGAATATTTGGACAAGGTGCAGCTGCTACAGATGCGCTTGGTGAGATAACTATAGAGAATTACCCGAGTTCACCTGCAATAAAGGAGAAAAAGACGACAAGCCTTACATCAGGGAATGCAGGTGAAATAGTGCAAACACCGGACTTTGGTGTGGCATCGGAGCCTGTTTCGGTTTTGGGTGGCACAGCCGATAGTGATAGTGCAGATGAGCTTGGCAGAAAGACCCTGCAGCAGATTAATGGCATGAAACCGGACGGCTCGGGTGCAGCAGCTGCAAGCCATGTGTCGCAGATACCTATATCGGGCTGCGTGGAGCCTGATATATCTGATGATTTTGACATACAAAAAGATAATGAGCTGCAATCAAAATTGTCAGCTCCGGTTGCAGATGCGGTAATGACAAAACCACCAGCAGCAGAGTCAGGTAAGAAAAAGGTCAAATCAGACAAGGATGAGCTTGCCAAAGAGGTTGAAAAAGTCAGCGAACAGATAGCGATAAATGACGCAGAAAATGCAATCCAGCAGAAGCCGTATGTATTTCCGACTGTTGATCTGCTTAAGGCTCCTGACAGGGGGAAAACCGGTGATTCGCAGGCTCATCTGCGTGAGACGGCGGCAAAGCTTGAACAGACTCTTAATGTGTTTGGGGTGAATGCGAAGGTGAATAATATAAGCTGCGGTCCTGCTGTTACAAGGTTTGAAATCACACCGGAGCTTGGAGTGAAGGTATCAAAGATTGTGAATCTGGCAGATGATATAAAGCTTAATCTGGCAGCCGCGGATATACGAATCGAGGCTCCTATTCCGGGAAAAGCCGCTGTGGGCATCGAAGTGCCAAACAGCCAGAGTGTTGCTGTTTCCTTCAGGGAGCTTGTGGAGTCTGAAGAATTTAAAAATGCCAAATCAAAGATTACCTTTGCAGTGGGAAAAGATATTGCAGGCAAGGTTAAGGTTACGGATATCGCAAAAATGCCACATCTTTTAATTGCAGGTGCTACCGGCTCAGGTAAGTCAGTTTGTATCAATACAATTATCATGAGTATACTATACAAGGCAAAGCCGGATGAGGTAAAGCTGATTATGATTGACCCGAAGGTGGTTGAGCTTAGTGTATACAATGGCATACCTCATCTGATGATTCCGGTTGTTACAGATCCTAAAAAAGCTGCAGGAGCATTAAACTGGGCGGTTTCAGAGATGACAGACCGATACGAGAAGTTTGCAAACAGCGGTGTCAGGGAAATAAACGGTTACAATGCCATGATTGATGCAATGGATGGCAAGGATACAGAAAAACCGCCAAAGATGCCACAGATTGTCATTATAGTGGACGAGCTTGCAGATCTTATGATGGTTGCATCAAAGGATGTAGAGGAGGCAATATGCAGGCTGGCACAGCTTGCGAGAGCAGCCGGTATACATCTGATTATAGCTACACAGAGGCCTTCTGTTAATGTTATTACAGGTCTCATCAAGGCGAATATGCCAAGCCGTATCGCATTTGCGGTTACAAGCGGTGTTGACAGTCGTACCATACTTGATATGAATGGTGCGGAAAAGCTCCTTGGAAAGGGAGATATGTTATTTGACCCACAGGGTGTTCCGAAGCCCCTTCGAGTACAGGGCGCATTCGTTTCAGATAAAGAAGTTTCCGATATTGTGAAATTTATTATTGAAAATAATGAGAATGCACAGTACAGTAATGATGTGGCACAAAAGATGGAGAGCCTGTCGAATGATACGACAAATACAACCGTTACCATTTCAGATGTGGAAAACACGGATGATGGCAGGGACTCTTACTTTGCGGAGGCAGCGTCAATTATCACAGATAAGGAACGGGCTTCAATTGGAATGCTTCAAAGATACCTTAAAATTGGCTTCAACAGGGCGGCCCGCATCATGGATCAGCTCGAAGAGGCCGGTGTAGTGGGACCTGAGGAGGGGACAAAGCCCCGCAAGGTTCTGGTGACTAAAGAGGAATTAGATACTATATTAGAGAATAATTAACACAAAGGAGCAAAGAAAAATGAAAACAGATATTCAGATCGCACAGGAAGCTACAATGCTTCCAATCAAGGATGTAGCAGCATCTATAGGGATTGAAGAGGATGACTTAGAGCTTTATGGAAAGTATAAGGCAAAGATTTCTGATGAGCTTATCAATCGCACAAAGAAAAATCCTGACGGAAAGCTCATACTTGTTACAGCTATAAACCCGACTCCTGCAGGAGAGGGAAAGACAACCACAAGCGTAGGTCTTGGAGAGGCATTTGGACGCCTGGGAAAGAAAGCACTTATCGCACTTCGTGAGCCGTCACTTGGACCTTGCTTTGGTATCAAGGGAGGAGCAGCCGGTGGCGGATATGCACAGGTTGTCCCAATGGAGGATTTAAATCTTCATTTTACAGGAGATTTTCATGCAATTACATCTGCGAACAATCTGCTTGCGGCACTTCTTGACAATCATATCCAGCAGGGAAACGAGCTTGGTATCGACCCACGCCAGATTGTATGGAAGAGATGTATGGATATGAATGACCGTGTCCTTAGAAATATCGTTGTTGGTCTTGGAAGCAAGATGGACGGAATGGTCAGAGAAGATCATTTTGTCATCACTGTAGCATCTGAAATTATGGCAATACTCTGTCTGGCCGATGATATGGCAGATTTAAAGAAGCGCCTTGGCAGAATTATCGTGGCATACACCTTTGACGGAAAGCCTGTCACAGCCGATGATCTTCAGGCTACAGGCTCTATGGCAGCTCTCTTAAAGGATGCCTTAAAGCCGAACCTTATCCAGACACTTGAGCATACACCGGCAATAGTTCACGGTGGACCTTTTGCCAATATAGCACATGGCTGTAACAGTGTCCGTGCCACAATGACAGCATTAAAGCTTGCAGACTATGTTATCACTGAGGCAGGCTTTGGCGCAGACCTTGGCGCAGAGAAGTTCTTTGATATCAAGTGCCGTATGGCAGGACTTAAGCCGGATGCAGTTGTACTTGTTGCAACAATCAGAGCATTAAAATATAATGGCGGCGTGCCGAAGGATGAGCTTTCATCAGAGAATCTTGATGCACTTAAGGCTGGAATCGTAAATCTTGAGAAGCATATTGAGAATCTTCACAAGTTTGGTGTGCCTGTAGTTGTCACATTAAATTCATTTGTCACAGACACCAAGGCTGAGACTGATTTTGTAGAGCAGTTCTGTAAGGAAAGAGGCTGTGAATTTGCACTCTCAGAGGTATGGGAGAAGGGTGGCGAAGGCGGAATTGACCTTGCCAACAAGGTACTTGAAACAATCGAGCACAAGGAAAGCAATTTTAAGGTGCTCTATGATGATAGCCTGTCACTTAAGGAAAAGATTGAAACTGTTGCAAAAGAAATATATGGAGCAGATGGTGTTACATATTCTCCGGCAGCAGAGAGAGAACTTAAGAGAATTACAGACCTTGGAATGGGAGATTTCCCTGTATGTATGGCAAAGACACAGTATTCGCTTTCTGATGATGCTAAGAAGCTTGGCAGACCGAGCGGCTTTAAAATCAACGTACGTGAGGTTTATGCGTCAGCAGGTGCAGGCTTTGTTGTAGCAGTAAACGGTTCTATTATGACTATGCCGGGACTTTCAAAGAAGCCGGCTGCATACGGCATTGATGTGGATGACAATGGTGTGATCACAGGATTATTCTAGGAGGAAATATGGCTAATCTAATAGACGGAAAATTAATTTCAACACAGATTAAGGATGAGCTTAAGGAAGAAGTGACAGAGCTTAAGAAAAAAGGTATCGAGGGCTGCCTTGCGGTGATTCAGGTCGGAAATGACCCTGCATCATCAGTGTATGTTCGCAACAAGAAAAAGGCGTGTGAGTATGTCGGAATCAAATCACTTTCGTATGAACTTGCAGAGGAGACTACGGAGGATGAGATATTAAAACTTATCGAAAAGCTCAATGCTGATGCTTCTGTAAATGGTATTCTCTGTCAGCTTCCACTGCCAAAGCATATCGATGAGGACAAGGTTATTGATGCTATTGATCCCAAAAAGGATGTTGATGGCTTCAGTCCACAGAGTGTTGGAGCGATGGTTATAGGAAAGCCTGGTTTTTTGCCGTGTACTCCGGCCGGTATCATTCAGCTTTTAAAGAGAAGCAATATAGATATTGATGGTAAAAGCTGTGTTGTGGTTGGCAGAAGTAATATAGTCGGCAAGCCTATGTCACTTCTCATGCTTAGGGAGAATGCAACTGTTACGGTATGTCATTCACATACAAAGGATTTAAAAGATGTATGTAAAAATGCTGATATACTTATAGTGGCAATAGGAAAGCCTAAGTTTATAGATGCTTCATATGTGAAGGATGGTGCGGTTGTCATTGATGTTGGAATCCACAGAAATGCTGAAAATAAGCTGTGTGGTGATGTGGATTTTGATTCTGTTGTGTCTAAAGCGTCACATATCACACCTGTACCGGGCGGTGTAGGTCCTATGACAATTGCGATGCTCATGAGCAATTGTGTTGAGGCTATGAAGAGATAATTAGATAATTAGACAATAAGTAAGAGGATTAGATGTATGAGATGTGCCAATTGTGGTAATGAATTGAAGGCGGGCAGTCTGTACTGTGATGTCTGTGGGCATCCGGTTCAGATAGTGCCTGATTACAACGAATTTGATGATTATCTTGATAATCTGGTTGGAAATGATGACAGGCGAACTGATGGACAAAAGACTGCAAAGCCTGTGTCTGATAGGACAATCAGGTTTGATGAGCCGGTGAGGGAACAGCTTCATAGTGCCGGTCAGTGGAACGGACAAAAAACGGACAGAATGTCACAGTCTGTAAAGCAGCAAGTGAGACAGGATCAGACAGGTGAGCAGCAGTCTCAGACGAAACAACCGTGTGAGAAGCCGCAGTCTGACGGACAGAGGGCAAAGAGAGCGCAGCAGAAGAAGATAATTATTATATCAGCTGTAGTGTGCGCTGTAGCAATTGTAATACTTATTGCAGCTATTACACGTAATGTAAGCAGATCACATGACAATTCATTTGATTATCAGGTGAAGCAGGCAAAGGCAGCTTATTCGGCGGGAAATATAAATTCCGCGGTTTCTTATTATGAGAAGGCTTTGTCGATTGATTCGGATAATACAGATGTCAGATTTGCTTTGGCTGATATATATATGTCGAAGAAGGATTATGATGCCGCTCTTGTGCTGTATCAGGAAATTATCAATATTGATCCAAAGAGCAAAGAGGCTTATAAGCAGCTTATCTCGATTTATGAATCAAAAAAGGATTATGATGCAATTGTTGCGCTGCGTGAGAGTGCTAAGGATGCATCTGTTTTAAAGCTTTTTGCGGATTATACTGTATCTAAACCGCAGTTTAGCAAGAGCAGTGGCAAGTATGGAGAGACTATTGAGCTTTCTATAGATGCAGACAGCGATACCAAAATATACTATTCATATGATTCGGATGATCCTTTGACCAGAGGAGAAAGATATTATAGCCCGATCACCCTGGACAAGGAAGGTACATATGAGATAACAGCTGTTGCGGTTGATGACAGAGGAATCAAAAGCGAGGTGGCATCTGCCAAGTATGAAATCGAGTTTGAGGCACCGGATGCACCGGAGATAGACCCTGACGGAGGTACATTTGGTGCACAGACAGACATTACAATCACAGTACCTGAAAATTGCAAGGTATACTATACCTGGGATTCGTCAGATCCGAGTGCTGCATCAACAGAGTATACAGCTCCAATACCTGTTCCTGAGGGAAATAATGTGCTTTCTGTTATTGCGATAGACCAGAATACCGGAAAGTGCAGTGATATATACAGATCAAGATTTGAATTTTATATGAATTAATAAAAAACACGCATGAGTTGATTAATCATGCGTGTTCTTTTTAATGAAATTATCTGTTATGGCTGTAAAGCCTTTATTGTATCCGGATTCTGTGTGGATGTACAGTACTCTTTGTTCGAGACAAAATCTGTGAAATACACATACTGTGATGTTACGTTTATGTTGCAAAACTCACCCTTAGCAAGCTCTTTAAAGCCGGTGCCGTCATTTTTTACAACACACAGTGCCGGATTATCACCACCGCGCTGATAGAATATCAGACTGCCATATACATTGTAATGCTCAATATTGGCCTCCGTTAAAACTACAGGATTTGGATTGTTGATATTGACATGGACAATCGCATTGTCACGATTTACATCCATGTAGTATACATTTGTGTCATCCAGCACAACCGGCTTGTAGCAGTTGCAGTCGTAGAATAAGGCTTCACTCTGTGAAGCAGTGTCATATCTGTATAGCTGTCCGTTTTTTGGATTATTATAATAAAAATACCGGTCTGATGTGTTGCAGGTAAACAGATAGTGATTTTTTATTTTCTTTTTTTCTTCTCCATCTATTCTGATACGGTATAGAGAGGTAGCTGTTTGTGTGTCATAGTGCAGATAATATATGTAGTTGCCTATCAGGGATGCATAGATGCATGGGTCAGGATCCAGCACGGTGGAGCCGTGGCCATTTCTTTTTATGCGGCAGAGGCTGTTCCTGTCATATGAAAAGAAGGTCTGACTTGTGATTTTCTGATTGTTGTTTCTTACGTAATAGACATAGTTTTTATCTGCGTTTATGTACATGGCGGTGTCATTGCTCAGTTTATGTATATTGCTGCCGTCAATATTCATGGCATACAGCCTGCCGTTGTCGTTTGTATTTGAGAAAAATACTTCACCGTCACTTTCACAGAAGAGCCCGGCATTGTACAGATTACCTGCAGTATTACCATTTACATAGGATGAATTAAGCTTTACCTTTGATACAAAATGGTATATAACAAGGCCTGTGATGCATATTAAAATTAGTGGAATAATTATTTTTAGATATTTTTTCATGTAATTCTCCCGAGGGTATTTGATATTTATGCTTAGATATTAACTAAATTATATCTATATATGATAAATCTTTCAAGGATTACTTGCCTTTCTATAAAATTTGTAATAATATTTTATTATATCTTTTTTAGGAGACAATAATGGAAGATTTAATGAAATTGAGAGAGTCTATCGATGAGATAGACAGTGAAATAGTCAGATTATATAAGGAAAGAATGGATATCTCAAAGCACGTTGCCGAGTATAAGATAACCACCGGCAAAAAGGTCTTTGACAAGACGAGAGAGGATGAAAAGCTTGAGAAATTATCGTCTCTTGCAGATGATGAGTTTTTGAAGCATGGTATAGTTGAGCTTTTTGAACAGATTATGTCGACCAGTAGAAAGAAGCAGTATCAGCTTATGACTGAGCATGGCATAGTGGAGAAGGAAAACTTTACTGAGGTAGACAGCCTGGATTTTTCCAATGCACGGATTGTGTTTCAGGGAGTTGAGGGTGCATATTCACAGCTTGCCATGAAGACATACTTTGGCGAGAACTGTAATGGCTACAACGTGGATTCCTGGAAGGATGCCATGGAGGATATCAAATGCGGAAAGGCTGATTATGCAGTGCTTCCGATAGAGAATTCTTCAGCCGGTATTGTATCTGAAAACTATGATCTGCTTGTTGAATACGACAATTATATAGTTGGGGAGCAGATTATACGCATCGACCACAGTCTGATGGGACTTCCGGGTGCAAAGATTTCTGATATAAGGACTGTGTATTCACATCCACAGGCGCTTATGCAGTGCTCAGATTTTTTTGATGAGCATAAGGATATTAACCAGGTGGCTGTCAGGAATACAGCTTTTTCTGCAAAGAAGGTAAAGGATGACGGAGATATCACACAGGCTGGCATAGCTAGCCATATCTCGGCTGATATATACGGGCTTCAGGTGCTTGAGAGCCGCATACAGAACAATAAAAACAATGCAACAAGGTTTATAATTGTGTCGGCTAAAAGGGTATGCCGCAGAGATGCGGACAGGATAAGCATATGCTTTGAGACACCTCACAAGAGTGGTGCACTATATCATATGCTGGCACACTTTATATACAATGGAATCAATATGTTAAATATCCAGTCTCGTCCGATATCTGATAAGGCGTGGGAGTACAGGTTCTTTGTTGATTTTGAAGGACGTTTTACAGATACAGCGGTGCAGAATGCGTTAAGAGGCATAAGGGAAGAGGCAATTGCCCTTAAGATTCTTGGTACATATTAGATTATAGAAATTTAGATAAAAGTGTTGACAACAGAAATTGTCTGTGCTATATTCTAGTAGTTGTATGAAAACAAAGTAGAGTATCCACTCTCACCTAAGCGCAATGGCGCGACTTAGCGTTAATATTTTCAAACATTTGTGTTGAAGATTGTATAGTGGATAGTCTGCCTATCCACTATTTTTTATGGAGGTACAAGACCATTAGCGAATTAATGATTAATGAACAGATCAGAGACAGAGAAGTTCGACTGATTGGAGCGGATGGAGAGCAGTTAGGAATTGTTTCTTCAAGAGAAGCTCAAAAGATTGCAGACGAGGCAGGACTTGATTTAGTAAAGATAGCACCAAATGCAAAGCCACCTGTATGTAAGGTGATTGATTATGGTAAGTATCGTTATGAGCAGGCCCGTAAGGAAAAGGATGCAAAGAAAAAGCAGAAGACCGTTGAATTGAAAGAGATTCGTCTCTCACCTAACATTGAGGCTAACGACTTGAATACCAAGATGAATGCTGCAAAGAAATTTCTTGCAAAAGGAAATAAGGTAAAGATCACACTCAGATTCAGAGGACGTGAGATGGCTCATATGAATGCAAGCAAACATATCCTTGATGATATAGCGGAGAATCTTTCAGATGTAGCGGTAGTGGAGAAAGCACCAAAGGTTGAAGGAAGAAGCATCGGTATGGTGCTGGCAGAAAAGAGATAACAATTTAAGGAGGAACACACAATGCCAAAAATGAAAACAAGCAGAGCAGCTGCAAAACGTTTCAAAGTTACAGGAACAGGAAAGTTAAAAAGAAATAAAGCCTACAAGAGACATATCTTAACTAAGAAAACAACAAAGACAAAGAGAAATCTCAGAAAAGCAACAATGACAGATGAGACAAATGTTAAGAATATGAAGAAGATTTTACCATACATGTAATCGGTAGTATTAGTTAAGGAGGAATCAACAAATGGCAAGAGTTAAAGGCGGTTTAGGCGCTAAGAAAAGACATAACAGAACATTAAAGTTAGCAAAGGGTTATAGAGGCGCTAGATCTAAGCAGTATAGAGTAGCAAAGCAGTCAGTTATGAGAGCACTTACAAGCTCATACGCTGGACGTAAAGAGAGAAAGAGACAGTTCCGTCAGTTATGGATTGCTCGTATCAACGCAGCAGCTCGTCTCAACGGACTTTCATACAGCCAGTTCATGCACGGCTTAAAGTTAGCAAACGTTGACCTTAACCGTAAGGTATTAGCTGATATGGCTGTTACAGATGCAGCAGGATTTGCTAAATTAGTAGAGGTTGCTAAATCTAAGCTTGCTTAGTTTAGCATAAAGAGATATATGAAAAAGCTGCCGGGCTTCATGTGAAGCCCGGCAGTTTTTTTATTCTTGAGCTTTTTTGTATTTACTGCGATACTCCTTAGGCGAAAGGCCTTTTATTTTATGAAAGGTCTTTGAAAAATAAAGGCTGTTATCAAACCCTATAGAGCCTGCAATTGCTGTGATGGACAATGAGGAGTGTTTAAGCAGATAGCATGCCTGTTTGATTCTGAAATCGGTCAGATATTCCTTTGGCGATACACCGAGGATGCTCTGGAAGGAACGGAACAGGTGACTTCGGCTTAAGCCTATATATGATGCAATATCCTCAACGGTGATAGGGTATGAATAGTTGGCGGAGATGTATTCGATGCCCTTTTGTACATAGGAGTTTGCACTGTTTTGCGGCGGCTTTGATGTGGCGGCACTGACAAAAAGAGCGAGGGTGGTGTAGAGTCGCCCGGTCATTTCGAGTGCATTTTCAAATTCTGTGCCTCTGGCGTCGTATATATGCATGAGCTGTCTTTTGATTTCGTTTCCGTTTGATACACTGTGTATGTATGGATGTGCTTTTGTGAAATCAGTGGCTCTTAAAATGGTTGCAGCATCGCTGCCGGTAAAGCCTACCCAGGTATATTCCCAAGGATCTTGCGCATCAGCCTGATAAATCACTTCGGTATTTGGATATACGAGAAACGCATCACCGGGAGTTAATGTGTGAACACTGCCATTTACAGTGTAGCGGCCTTTACCGCTTATGATATAGTGAATCAGATAATGGTCTCTGATACCGGGTCCCCACTGATACAGGCTATCACAGCTCTGGAAGCCTACGTTATATACGGACAGAGATACAAGCTCTTTTTCTTTTACGATATAGGAATTTTTGTACTTATTGTTCATATTGCCTACCTTTACAACATTTTTACATATTTCTTCTACATTTTATTCTATACAAAAATGAGCAAATGCGCTACAATAAATTTAACAAAAATGAAAAGGAGATATTTATTATGGCAATTTTAGTTACTGGTGGAGCCGGATATATCGGAAGCCACACATGTGTGGAACTTCTCGATGCAGGCTACGATGTTGTAGTACTTGACAATCTTTCAAATTCATCTGAGAAGTCACTTGACAGAGTTAAGGCTCTTACAGGCAAAGAAGTAAAGTTCTATAAGGGAGATATCCTTGACAGAGACATCTTAAATAAGATTTTTAAGGAAGAAAAGATAGATAGCTGTATTCACTTTGCAGGACTCAAAGCAGTAGGAGAGTCTGTGGCAAAGCCTTGGGAGTACTATAACAATAATATTGCAGGAACACTTACACTTGTTGATGTGATGAGACAGAATGGCTGCAAGAGCATCATTTTCTCTTCATCAGCTACAGTATACGGAGATCCTGCACAGATTCCTATCACAGAGGAGTGTCCAAAGGGACAGTGTACAAACCCATACGGCTGGACAAAGTCTATGCTTGAGCAGATACTTATGGACATCTATAAGGCAGATAATGAGTGGAACGTTATTCTTCTTCGTTACTTCAATCCAATCGGAGCTCATAAGAGTGGTACAATGGGTGAGAATCCAAACGGTATTCCAAACAACCTCATGCCTTACATCACACAGGTGGCAGTAGGCAAGCTCAAAGAGCTTGGAGTATTCGGAGATGACTATGATACTCCTGACGGAACAGGTGTGAGAGATTACATCCATGTAGTTGACCTTGCGGTTGGACATGTCAAGGCTTTAAAGAAAATTGAGGAGAACGCAGGCCTTTGCATCTACAATCTTGGAACAGGACACGGCTACAGCGTGCTTGATATCGTAAAGAATTTCGAGGCTGCAACAGGTGTTAAGATTCCTTATACAATAAAGCCTAGAAGACCTGGCGATATTGCTACATGCTACTGTGATCCATCAAAGGCCAAGAGAGAGCTCGGCTGGGAAGCACAGTATGGTATTAAGGAGATGTGCGCCGACTCATGGAGATGGCAGAAGAACAATCCTAACGGATATGATGATTAATTATCAGAAATATTGGCGCCCGGAGTACACTCTGCGATGCACAATACCTCGCATGCGCTAACGCTTTGCAGTTAAGATGCTGTATGAATTATGCATATAGAGTTTCACAGAATGACGAAACCGGCTTTTACGCACCGTCCGTGGTGCGTAACGCCTTGCCCCACCGTCCATGGTGGGGCATTTCTATTTGTGAAGCATAATTCTACAGCATCTAAACAGCGTAGCGTTAGCGCATGCAAGGTGTATTTTACTGCTGCGGGTGCGTCCGGCGTCAGCAACAATCTAAAAATAAAAAAACATCGCATAAATGCGATGCTTTCGGGTTGGGCTGTATTTAATTAAATAAATATCAGTGAGCAGTCCGTACGGGAATCGAACCCGTGTTTCCGCCGTGAGAGGGCGGCGTCTTAACCGCTTGACCAACGAACCGTGTATTATACTATCATGGAGTTTCAAAAAAAGCAAGTACTTTTTTAAAAAAACTTGATTTTTTTTCCTGATAGTGCTATTATACCTATGATAACAACGTTGACTAGATTGAGAGAGGGCAAAAGTCCTCTCTCAATTCACGTTTATAAACATCAGGCAGCTATTCAGAACCACTTGGAACAATTATGAATAGTTACAAGTATAAAAAAGAGAGGTGATAAAATGTCAAAGGCAAGTGTATATGAGGCAAAGACGGAGAGCTTTATACAACCAATTCTTGACAGCATGAATTTTGAGCTTGTTGATGTCGAGTATGTTAAGGAAGGCGGCGTGAACTACCTGAGAGCATATATCGATAAGGAGGGTGGCATAACTGTTGATGACTGTGAAGTGGTTGCAAGGCAGATGAATGAGATTCTCGACAGAGAGGACTATATTCCTGATTCGTACACCTTCGAGGTCAGCTCGCCGGGGCTTGGAAGACCTCTCAAGAAGGAAAAGGACTATGTGCGCAATATGAATAAGGAGATAGAGATTCGCACATACAGGGCTATCAACAAATCAAAGGAATTTTATGGTCTGCTTAAAGCCTATGATAAGGATACAGTGACAATAACCGATGAAGACGGCAATGAGACTACATTTAATAAGAGTGACATTGCGCTTATACGTCAGGCATTGGATTTTTAATTAAAGCGCACGATAACACAAATAGGAGGAAAAAATAATGAGCAATGAGTTATTAGAAGCGTTAAATATATTAGAGCAGGAGAAAAACATCAGTAAAGAAACTTTACTTGAGGCAATTGAGAACTCTCTTGTGACTGCCTGCAAGAACCATTTTGGTAAATCAGACAATGTAAAGGTAGAAATAGATCCTGAGACATGTGCTTTCTCATGCTACCAGGAGAAGACGGTTGTAGATACGGTTGAGGATCCGGTTGAGGAGATTTCCTTAGCAGATGCGCACAAGGTAAACGGTAACTATCAGCTTGGAGATATCGTGAGAGTTGAGGTTAAGTCAAAGGAATTCGGACGTATTGCTACACAGAACGCAAAGAATGTTATCCTTCAGAAAATCCGCGAGGAGGAAAGAAAGGTAATATTTGACGAGTACAACAGCAAGGAAAAGGATGTTGTGACAGGTGTTGTTCAAAGATACATCGGAAAGAATGTCAGCATCAACTTAGGTAAGGCAGATGCACTTCTGACTGAGAGTGAGCAGATAAAGGGTGAGGTATTCAAGCCTACAGAGCGTATCAAGGTATATATCCTTGAGGTTAAGTCCACATCAAAGGGACCAAAGATTCTTGTTTCAAGAACACATCCTGAGCTTGTGAAGAGACTTTTCGAGTTAGAGGTTACAGAGGTTAAAGAGGGCATAGTTGAGATAAAGGCTATTTCACGTGAGGCCGGAAGCAGAACAAAGATTGCAGTATGGTCAAATGATCCAAACGTAGACCCTGTAGGAGCATGTGTAGGTATGAATGGTGCCAGAGTAAATGCTATCGTAAATGAGCTTCGCGGTGAGAAAATCGATATCATCACATGGGATGAGAATCCGGCAATACTTATCCAGAACGCACTTAGCCCTGCAAAGGTTATCTCTGTTATCGCAGATGCAGATGAGAAATCAGCAAAGGTTGTTGTTCCGGATTATCAGCTTTCACTTGCAATCGGTAAGGAAGGACAGAATGCAAGACTGGCAGCAAGACTTACAGGCTTCAAGATTGATATCAAGAGCGAGACACAGGCCAGAGAGTCAGGGGACTTCATGGATTATGAGAATGACTATGAAGAGGATGATTATGATGACGATTATGATTATTCGGATGAGGAGCTTGCTGAGAACGAGAGATTAGCTGATACAGAACAGGCAGATGTACAGGCAGAGGCTTTTGATACAGAGGCTGACGAGAACGAAGCAGCAGGTACAGAAAATGATGCGGCAGATAGTGGTGATGAGCAGTAATGGCAAATAAAAAGATTCCAATGCGCAAATGCGTAGGCTGTCAGGAGATGAAGGAAAAGAAGTCACTTATTCGCGTGGTAAAGACTGCGGAGGGCGACATAATTCTCGATGACACCGGCAAGAAAAACGGCAGGGGAGCTTATATATGTAAGAGCCTTGAATGCTTTAAAAAGGCTAAAAAGACAAAGGCACTTGAGCGTTCCCTTGGTGTTAGTGTATCAGAACAGGTATATGAGGAGCTTGAAAAGGAGATGAACCAAATTGACAGATAGAGTACTTTCTATGCTGGGATTAGCAGCAAAGTCAGGCAATGTGGTTAGCGGAGAGTTTTCTACAGAGAAAGCTGTAAAGACAGGAAAGGCATTTTTAGTGATAGTTGCAGATGATTCATCAGACAACACAAAGAAGCATTTTTCGGATATGACTGCTTTCTATGAGGTTCCGATTTATTTTTATAGTGACAAGGTGGGGTTAGGGAATGCAATAGGCAAAGAGTTTCGCGCTTCCCTTGCAGTAACGGATGAAAACCTTGCAAATGCGGTGATAAAAAAGCTGCAGTCGAATAAAACTGAATAATGGAGGAAAATAGATATATGGCAAAAATGAGAGTTCATGAACTTGCAAAAGAATTAAATATAAAGTCGCAGGAAGTCATAGACACATTAAACGGCACACAGTTTGCTGTCAAAAATGTGCAGAGTGGTCTTGAGGATGAGGCACAGCAAATTGTACGAAAGAAGTACGCAAAAACAGAAGTAAAAAAAGATGCACCTAAGAAGGAAGAACCTAAAAAGGATGAGGCTAAGGCAGCCGACAGACCAAAGAAAAAGGCAAGCATCACAGCAGTTTTCAATGCCCAGTACAGCAAGCAGGGTAGGAAAACAAATGGTGGAAACGGCAGCGGAAATAATGGAAATAACAGTTCGCAGCGCAGGAATGGCAATGGCAGACGCGATAATCAGTCATCACGTCCTGAGCAGCACAGCATTATTAAGCCAAGACCTGTCGGAGAGAGAGCTATGCGCCCTATAAGTGAGCGTACAGCGGATCCGTATGCAGATATGAAGGCAGCCAATTCGCGTCCGGCACGTCAGGCTGACGCTGATAGAAGAAGCGACAGACGTCAGGACAATGGCGAGAAAATCAACAACAGAAACACTGACAGAAATGCCGACAGAAGCAGAAATACGGACAGAAACAGCGATAGAAGAACAAACAATCGCGACAACAATAGCCGAGATAACAGCAGAGACAATAATAGAGACAATAACAGAGGCTTCAGAAATGACTCCAGACGTCCTGCAGAGGGTGGCAGAAGCTTTGACAGAAATAATGATAGAAGCAGAAGCAACGACAGAAGCAGGAGCAATGACAGAAATAACGATAGAACAGGCGGCAGAGGTGATGACAGAAATCGTTTCAGAAAAGAAACAGTTGCAGTTGCAGCTCCTGATGATGTAAGAGGAAAGGAGAGCCGCGACAGAGGCAACGATAGAAAGAATAAGCATAATCACAATCAGAGCCAGAAGCAGGATAAGCTCGGAAAGAAGCAGGAGAATTACATCAATCTCGAGAAGCATGGCGGAAAGAAAAAGCCACAGCAGCCGAAGGCACAGCCAAAAGAGGATGAGAACGAGATTAAGACAATTTCTCTTCCGGAGAAGATTACAATAAGGGACTTAGCTGATAAGATGAAGGTTCAGCCTTCAGCCATCGTAAAGAAGCTTTTCATGAAGGGCGAGATGGTAACAGTTAACTCTGAGGTTGATTTTGCAGCTGCTGAGGAGATTGCTTTAGAGTTCAATTTCATATGTGAGGAAGAGGAGAAAGTCGATGTGATTGCAGAGCTTCTCAAGGAGGATGAAGAGGATGAGAGCAAGATGGTTCCTCGTCCACCTGTAGTCTGCGTAATGGGTCACGTAGATCATGGTAAGACATCACTGCTTGATGCCATCAGACAGACACGTGTTACAGACCGTGAGGCAGGTGGTATCACACAGCACATTGGTGCATCTGTTGTATCAATCAATGGCCAGAACATCACATTCCTTGATACACCGGGACATGAGGCATTTACAGCAATGCGTATGCGTGGTGCAAACTCTACTGATATCGCAATCCTTGTTGTTGCTGCAGATGATGGTGTAATGCCGCAGACTGTTGAGGCAATAAACCATGCAAAGGCAGCCGGTGTAGAGATTATCGTTGCTGTCAACAAGATAGATAAGCCAAGTGCCAATATCGACAAGGTTAAGCAGGAGCTCTCAGAGTATGAGCTTATCCCGGAGGATTGGGGTGGAAGCACAATATTCTGTCCTGTATCTGCACATACTAAGGAGGGTATCGACAATCTCCTTGAGATGATTCTTCTCACAGCAGAGGTGCTCGAGCTCAAGGCTAATCCTGATAGAAACGCAAGAGGTCTCGTAATCGAGGCGCAGCTTGACAAGGGCCGTGGTGCGGTTGCCACAGTGCTTGTACAAAAAGGAACACTCCATGTCGGAGATCCTATCGCATGCGGAAGCAGCTATGGTAAGGTAAGAGCCATGATTGATGACAAGGGCCGCAGAGTAAAGGAGGCTAAGCCTTCTACACCTGTAGAGATACTTGGACTCAACAGTGTGCCTTCAGCAGGTGAGACATTTGTGGCATGTGATTCAGAGAAGGAGGCAAAGGCATTCTCTGACACATATATTTCAGAGGAGAAGAATAAGCTCATTGAGGATACAAAGGCAAAGATGTCACTTGATGATCTGTTCTCACAGATTCAGTCCGGCAACATGAAGGAGCTTGATATCATCGTAAAGGCAGATGTACAGGGTTCAGTTGAGGCTGTTAAGCAGAGTCTTGTCAAGCTTTCAAATGAGGAGGTTGTGGTCAAGGTCATCCATGGCGGCGTTGGTGCCATCAACGAGTCAGATGTTATCCTTGCATCAGCATCAAATGCAATCATCATTGGCTTTAACGTCAGACCGGATCCTGTTGCCAAGGCTACAGCAGACCGTGAGGGCGTAGATATCAGACTTTACAAGGTCATCTACAATGCGATCGAGGATGTATCTGCTGCCATGAAGGGTATGCTTGATCCTGTATTTGAGGAGAAGGTTATCGGACATGCGGAAATCAGACAGATTTTCAAGGCTTCAGGCGTTGGAAACATTGCAGGTTCATATGTGCTTGACGGATTTATGGAGAGAGGCTGCCGTGTCAGAATTAGCAGAGAGGGTGAGCAGATATTCGAGGGAGACCTTGCTTCACTCAAGAGATTCAAGGATGACGTCAAGGAGGTCAAGACAGGCTACGAGTGTGGTCTTGTATTTGACGGATTTAATGATATTCAGGAATTCGATATAGTTGAAGCTTACAAGATGGTAGAGGTTCCGAGATAATCATATATTGGTTATCTTGAATTAATGCAGCTATTCGGATAGTTACGGTTTAATATAAAAAGAAAGCGGGATTATATGAGAAAGAACAGCATAAAAAATATTCGTATCAACGAAGAGGTAATGCGTGAACTGTCAAATATCATACGCGGTGAGATAAAGGATCCGCGTATCAATCCCATGACAAGTGTTGTTGCTGTCGAGGTGGCACCTGATTTAAAGACAGCAAAGGCTTATATCAGTGTGCTTGGTGACAAGAAATCACAGGCTGATACACTTGCAGGACTTAAGTCAGCGGAGGGATATATACGCAGAACTCTCGCAAAGAACATCAATTTAAGAAATACACCTGCCATTACATTTATCATAGACCAGTCTATAGAGTATGGTGTTGAGATGTCTAAAAAGATTGATGAAGTAACAAAAAATCTCAAAGAGGATTAACAAAGAGGATTGATTATGACAGAGATTGATTCTATTTTAAAGGATGCACAATCAGTTGCCGTTTCCGGTCATGTGAGACCGGACGGCGACTGTGTCGGCTCAACACTTGCGGTATACAACTACATAAAGGATTATTATCCTGATATAAAGGCAAGGCTTTATTTAGAGCCAAGCCCGAACATCTTTAAGTTCATGCAAAGAGCAGATGAGATTGACAGCGGCTATGCGGATGATACAGTATACGATCTGTTCATAGCATGTGACTGCAGTGACACAGGCAGACTGGGAAGTGCAGCTAAGTATTTTGAGTCTGCAAAAAGGACACTTTGCATAGATCATCATGTCACAAACGGGGCCTTTGCAGACGCAAATTACATCTTTCCGGATGCGAGCTCAACTTGTGAGCTTGTGTTTGAACTTCTGCCGAAGGAGCGCATCACAATACAGATAGCAGAGTGTATTTACACAGGCATGGTGCATGATACAGGCGTGTTCCAGTATTCATGTACTTCAAAAAAGACTATGGATATAGCAGGCTCCCTGATGGAGATGGGCATTGATTATTCAAGGATAATCGATGATACATTTTATACAAAGACATTTGCTCAGAACAAGATTATGGGGCAGGCACTTTTGAATGCTGCTTTGTATCTGAATGGTGATGTTATATTGTCTGCAGTATCGCGCGCTGAGATGGAGAAGTATGATGTGCTACCAAAGCATCTTGATGGTATTGTAAATCAGCTGCGCGTGACAAAGGATATAAAGGTTGCGGTATTTCTCTACGAAAATGAGGATGGTACCTACAAGGGCAGCCTGCGCGTAAACGGTGATTATGATGTGGCAAAGGTTGCGTCGGTATTTGGCGGCGGTGGACATGTAAAGGCAGCCGGATTTACGATTGACGGACCGCTTGAGGTGGCAACAGACCGCATCCTTACGGCAATTAAGGATAATATTTAGGGAGAGATTCTTGGGCAGATGGTTAATGGAATAATCAATGTATACAAGGAAAAGGGCTATACAAGCTTTGACGTTGTGGCAAAGCTTCGAGGCATATTCCACCAGAAGAAGATTGGTCATACAGGTACACTTGATCCTGATGCGCAAGGCGTCCTTCCTGTCTGCCTTGGAAAGGCAACCAGAGTGTGTGACCTTTTGACAGATAATGACAAGGTCTATAAAGCTGTGCTGCTTTTAGGACAGGAGACAGATACACAGGATATTTCAGGGCAGGTCTTAAATCAGGCTAAGGTCAATGTGACTGAGCAGGCGGTGTATGATGCAATATCACAGTTTATTGGCAGACAAAAGCAGGTGCCGCCAATGTATTCGGCTCTAAAGGTCAATGGGAAAAAGCTCTATGAGCTTGCCAGGGAGGGCAAGGTTATAGAGAGAAAAGCCAGGGATATCGAGGTGTTTGATATCAAGGTTGAAAGCATTGATTTACCGGAGGTTACGATGACGGTGCACTGTTCAAAGGGCACATATATCAGGACGCTGTGCAATGACATCGGAGAGAGGCTGGGTTGCCATGGCTGCATGAAGTCACTGCTTAGAGTAAGGGTAGCAGGCTTTGACTTAGAGCATGCACTTACACTTTCACAGATTCAGTCAAAGGTGGATGAAGGCTGCTTTGATATGGTGATGCCTGTTGACGGAGTATTCGAAAATCTGCCGGCAGTGCATACTGCTTCAGATGCTGATAAGCTTGTCAGAAATGGAAATAAAATTCCGGCAGTGCTTACGGATTATTTAAAACACAGTGCTGACTCTGATATAAGATACAGAGTATACAATCATGAGGGCATATTTGTCGGGGTGTATTCGTATCTTGATGAGACCGGTGAGTTTAAGCCGGTTAAGATTTTTATGGAATAGAATAGTATACAGATATTATGGAATATATAAGCAAAACTCTGGATTTTCATGTCAAGGAGCCGTCCGTCATCTCGTTTGGAAAGTTTGACGGGCTTCACAGAGGACATGAATTTCTGATGGAAAAGCAAATTGAACAGAGCAATCTGCATGGTTACAAGCGCATCATATTTACGTTTGACATTCCTCCCAAATCGGAGGTACTTGGCGTTGAGTCAAAGGTTATAATCACAAACGATGAAAAAGAGTATGTGTTTGAAAAATCAGGTATTGACTATCTGATAGAGTGTCCGTTTGTGCCACAGGTGATGACGATGGAGGCGGATGCGTTTGTCAGATGGATAGTTAAAAGTCTTAATGTCAAGTGTATCATTGTCGGAGATGATTTCCGTTTCGGGCACAACAGGGCAGGAGACCATCGGCTGCTTTCTGCGATGGCAGGAGAGCTTGGATACGAGCTTATTGTGGTGGACAAGATAAAGGATGGAGACAGGGATATAAGCAGTACCTATATCCGCGAGGAGATTGCGGCAGGACACATTAAAAAGGCGAATGAACTGCTGGGATATCCCTTTTTCATAAAAGGAAGAGTAGTGCATGGCAGAGCACTGGGCAGGACTATTGGCATTCCGACAGTCAACCTTTCAGTGCCGCACGATAAGCTGCTTCCACCAAAGGGAGTGTATATGTCAAGAGTTCTTGTCAGGGACAACTGGTACCTTGGTGTAACCAATATAGGATGCAAGCCTACTATAGAGGGCAAAAATCCAATCGGTGCAGAGACATATATCATAGATTTTGGGCAGGATGTTTACGGACAGGATATCATGGTAGAGCTTCATAAGTTCGTAAGACCTGAGATGAAGTTTGATTCAATAGAAGCGTTAAAGAGCCAGATGAGTGCAGATATCAATTATACAATCAATTATGCAGGCAGTCACACATTCTAGTGTGGCTGTTTTTTTGCGAAATTACCCAAAATAACGAAAAAATGACAAATATTACGGAAATATTACGGAGAAATATTGACATTTTAACAATTTGTGATATACTCGTAAACATGGGATTATGGATAGCATGAACTGGAGGCTATATGAAAAATAAATTAAAATTAGGACAGGCAGCAGGCGTTGTAGCGTTTGCTATTATTATAGGTGCTGTATCTATGAGTTCAAGCAGCACAGTAGATGCCAGAACATCATTAAAGGAAAACAGAACAGTCAATGCGGGGGTGGCCCTTGGTCTGACAGAGGCGGCAGATGCCACAGAGCTTCTCACAGCAGGGGTTACATCGGCTCTTACTTATTATGGAGCTGACGTATCGGTAGCGCAAAACGACAGCAATGTTGTTACTGCATCTGCTCAGGGTGCACAGGTTGGCAATACTGCACAGGAGACAGAACAGGCAAATGAGGCATCCCAGACACCGACAGCCGCACAGACCTGTGGTTACACAAATCTTGGTATGTCGGTTATCAGCAGCGGAAACTTAAATATCAGACAGGAAGCTTCGACAGACAGCGAGGTAATAGGAATACTTACCAATCACAATGCCTGTGAGCTTCTTGAGGATGCCGGAGAATGGTACAAGGTCACATCAGGCAAGGTGACAGGATATGTAAACAAGCAGTATCTTGTGACAGGAGATGAGGCAGAGGCTATTGCAGAACAGGAGATTAAGACGGTTGCCACAGTAAATACGGAAACACTGAATGTGCGTGCAGAGAAGTCAACAGAGGCTGCGGTGCTTTCGCAGGTTGGAAATTCAGAGGCATTCACGGTTAATTCTGTCGCTGACGGCTGGGTTGAGATAAGTGTGGATGATTCGGTAGGATATATATCACAGGATTATGTGACACTGGCACAGGCACTTCCTACAGCAAAGACAATAGAGCAGGTGAAGTATGGTGACGGCGTATCAGATGTAAGGGCATCTGTTGTATCGTATGCGTTACAGTTTGTCGGAAACAGATATGTGTGGGGTGGTACAAGCCTTGAGAAGGGAGTTGACTGCTCAGGCTTCACAATGAGAATTCTTGGAAAGTATGGAATCTCATTACCGCATTCATCAAGAGCACAGCCTTCATACGGCACAAAAATCAGTGCATCTGAAGCAAAGCCGGGAGATTTATTCTTCTACGGAGGTGGAAGGAGTATCTCACATGTTGCAATTTATATCGGAAACGGACAGATTGTACATGCCAGCAACAAGCGTGATGGAATCAAGGTTTCAAATGCATATTACAGAAATCCGATTTGTGTCGCAAGATATTTGCCGGATTAATAAAAAAACAGTTTACAACAAATGCTTACTATGCTATACTGCATAAGTGTGGTTTTGCCCATGTTCGGTAGTTGGACACTCCGACCTATTGCTGAGCATCATACAGTTATCAGGGCGCATTATAATATAAGGAGGATCAACAATGATCGCAAAGGAAAAGAAACAGGCTATTATCGCAGAGTACGGTAGAACACCAAATGACACAGGTTCACCAGAGGTTCAGATTGCAATTCTTTCAGCAAGAATCGCAGAGTTAACTGAGCATTTCAAACAGAACCCAAAGGATCATCACTCAAGAAGAGGAATGTTAAAGATGATCGGTCAGAGACGTGGATTACTTGCATACCTTAAGGAGATTGATATCGAGAGATATCGTTCACTTATCGAGCGTTTAGGACTCAGAAAATAGTATTTTCTTTAGAGCGGAGTAATTATTATTCCGCTCTATTATTGTTTTTATTATTGTTTTTTGAAAAGCAGAAGTAAGCCGAGACCACTAAAGAGTGCATGAGCATACATGTATTGTTTAGTAGTTTCGGAAGAGGAATACACTTCTGCAAAAGAATTTTTAAGGAGAATTAATATGTACAAAAGTTATTCAATGGAACTTGCCGGCAGGACTCTTACTGTAGATATCGGAAGAGTAGCAGCTCAGGCAAACGGAGCTGTTTTTATCAAGTATGGTGATACAACAGTCCTTTCAACAGCTACAGCATCTGACAAGCCACGTGACGGTGTGGATTTCTTCCCACTCAGCGTTGAGTTCGAGGAGAAGATGTACTCTGTAGGAAAAATTCCGGGTGGTTTTAACAAGCGTGAGGGAAAGGCATCTGAGAACGCTATCCTTACAGATCGTGTAATTGACCGTCCTATGAGACCTCTTTTCCCAAAGGATTACAGAAATGATGTTACATTAAACAACCTTGTCATGTCAGTGGATCCTGAGTGCCGTCCTGAGATAGTTGCAATGATCGGTACAGCTCTTGCTGTTCATATATCAGATATTCCGTTTGACGGACCATGTGCCATGACACAGATGGGACTTGTTGATGGAGAGTTTATCGTAAACCCTTCACAGAAGCAGTGGGATGAGGGCGATTTACAGCTCACAGTTGCTTCTACAAAGGAAAAGGTCATCATGATTGAAGCAGGAGCCAATGAGATTCCTGAGGATCAGATGATTGAGGCAATCTACAAGTGCCACGATATCAACCAGACAGTTATCGCATTTATGGATCAGATCCGTGATGAGATTGGCAAGCCAAAGCATGAGTATGAGAGCTGTGCTATTCCGGAGCAGATGTTTGAGGATATCAAGAAAATTGTTACTCCTGAGCAGATGGAGGAGGCAGTATTCACAGATGAGAAGCAGAAGCGTGAGGAAAATATAAGAGCTATCACAGAGCAGTTAGAGGAAGCCTTCGCTGACAATGAGGAGTACCTTGCAGTACTTGGTGAGGCTATTTACCAGTATCAGAAGAAGACAGTCAGAAAGATGATTTTAAAGGATCATAAGCGTCCGGACGGCCGTGCAATCAACCAGATCAGACCACTCGCAGCAGAGGTTGATTTGATTCCTAGAGTTCACGGCTCTGCAATGTTTACCCGTGGACAGACACAGATTTGTGATGTTGTAACACTTGCTCCTTTATCAGAGATTCAGAAAATCGACGGACTTGATGCTAATATCACAACAAAGAGATATATGCATCACTATAACTTCCCTGCATATTCTGTAGGAGAGACAAAGGTATCACGTGGACCGGGACGTCGTGAGATTGGACACGGAGCACTTGCTGAGAAGGCACTTGTTCCTGTACTTCCAAGCATTGAGGAGTTCCCATATACTATCCGTGCCGTATCTGAGACATTTGAGTCAAACGGCTCTACATCAATGGCTTCAACATGTGCATCATGTATGTCACTTATGGCTGCAGGTGTTCCGATTAAGGCTATGGTTGCCGGAATCTCATGCGGACTTGTAACAGGCGATACAGATGATGATTTCCTTGTACTTACAGATATCCAGGGTCTTGAGGATTTCTTCGGAGATATGGATTTCAAGGTAACAGGTACACATAAGGGTATTACAGCTATCCAGATGGATATCAAGATTCACGGACTTACAAGACCTATCGTTGAGGAGGCAATCGCGAGAACACGTGAGGCACGTCTCTACATCATGGATGAGGTCATGAGCAAGGCAATCGCTGAGCCTAGAAAAGAAGTAAATGAGTGGGCTCCAAAGATTGAGCAGATTACAATCGATCCATCAAAGATTGGTGATGTTGTCGGACAGAAGGGTAAGACAATCAACGAGATTATCGACAGAACCGGTGTCAAGATTGATATCACAGATGATGGCGCTGTTTCAGTTTGCGGAACAGATAAAGAGATGATTGCAAAGGCAATCGACATGATTAAGATTATCACAACTGATTTTGAGCAGGGACAGATCCTTGAGGGAACAGTTGTAAGCATCAAGGAGTTCGGTGCTTTCATCGAATTTGCTCCTGGCAAAGAGGGAATGGTTCACATTTCTAAGATTGCAAAAGAGAGAATCAACAGAGTAGAGGATGTACTCACACTTGGAGACAAGGTAAAGGTTGTTTGCCTTGGCAAGGACAAGATGGGAAGAATCAGCTTCTCTATGAAGGATGTAAAAGAGGATTAATTAATATACGTTAAAGTATAACAATAATATCCAGGTAAAGGGCTGCACGCAGGTGCAGTCCTTTTAATATATGAAATTATAGTAAGGTGATATGATGTAAGGCAAAACAGGTGCGTCTGTGTCATATTGTGAAAACGAATCATATACTAAATTAAAAAATAAAATAATAATGAAAAATGCGAAATATAGTATAAATGCAAATCTGGTATATAAAAATGGATATAGTGGTAAAAATGTCAATATAGCAGTGCTTGATACGGGTGTGTTTAAACACAAACAGCTTGATGGGTGTATAAAGCACTTTATGGATTTTGTGGGTGGAAAGGAGACATGTTATGACGATAACGGGCATGGTACACATGTGTGCGGTATATTATCGGCTGCAGATATAGGCATGGCTCCGGGGGCAGGACTATATGTGTTTAAGGTGCTTGATTATCTTGGCATGGGGCAGACAGCGGATTCAATTCGTGCACTTAAGTATATAAAAGAAAACTGCGTCAGACTTAATATAAAAATACTCAACTTCTCTGTAGGATATCTGCCATGTTCTGATACAGCAGAGCGTATTAAGATATTGAAGCTGATAGATGAATTGTGGGATATGGGAGTAGTAGTTGTTGCAGCAGCGGGCAACTATGGCCCGGCACCGTTTTCTGTAACTGTGCCGGGAATTTCAAGAAAAATAATAACAGTCGGAAGCCTTGATGATATAAGAAGTGGCAAAGGTCCTACCGACTGTTGTATTGTAAAGCCTGAGATTCTGGCTCCCGGGCATGATATCATAAGCCTTGGAACGAGAGATGGCACATATGTAAGGAAAACAGGTACTTCAATGGCTACACCGATTGTGTCAGGTGCCATAGCACTTCTATTGGAAAAAAATCCAAATATGAGACCGGAGGCGGTTAAGCTAGCACTGTATAATACATGTGACAGGGCAGGGGATAGTCACAAAGGCTCGTGGGGGATTATAAATGTTGATAAATTGGTGGGAATATTATAATATGTATTAGAGATTTATTATAGATAATATAGGAAATATTAGGTTGTATAATTGTAATTTCATGGTAGGGCTTATATGAGAAAAATATTACAAAGACTGCTTTCAAAGCTTTTTATAGTTTCGACAATAATAATCATACAGATGATATGGTGGTTCTTTTTGTTTTATACGGCCTCTGTTGCCAGCAGGGTGTTTCAGGATCTGCTGTATGTGGCAGCCATATTGCTTTCGCTTTATATTGTCAACAGGCGGATGAAAATGTATATAAAAATGTCATGGATATTTTTGATACTGAGTGTTCCAATCGTTGGTATTCCGTGCTATTTCTTTTTCGGAAGACCGGAGCTTACGTCGAAGACACAGAAAAGAATGGCGAGAATTGTGGAAGCATATGCGCCGCTTCGGCCTGAAAACGAGCTGCTAAATGAGACACTCAGACAGACAGATATGGATGCATACAGACAAAGCAGGCTTATCACTCAGAATCAGAAATATCCACTGTATGCGGAGGACTGCACAGAGTACTTTAAATCAGGTGAGGAGGCTTTTGAGAGCATTTTAAAAGATTTAAGGTCAGCTGAAAAGTTTATCTTTATGGAGTATTTCATAATCGGCAGTGGCGTTATGCTTGATCAGATACTTGATATACTCAAAGAAAAGGTAAAGCATGGAGTTGTGGTGAGAATCATATATGATGATTTTGGCAGCATAAATGCCATTCCGCCACATTTTATAAAGGAGATGGAGAGCATCGGAATACAGACCAGACGATTCAATCCATATAAGCCCATGCTTTCGGTAATTATGAATGACAGGGACCATAGGAAGATACTGGTAGTAGACGGACGTGTGGCGCATACAGGTGGTTACAATATAGCAGATGAGTATATCAACAAAAAAATCAGGTTTGGATACTGGAAGGATGCCGGTATCCGTGTAGAGGGAGAGTGTGTAAACAGTTTCACGACGATGTTCCTTGAGATGTGGAATTATATCAATAAGGACAATGCAGTACATGATGAATATTTGAATCCACACAATACTTTCAGCCAGTCAGAGGAAAGCGGTTTTGTCCAGCCGTTTTGCGATTCACCGCTTGAGCATGATGATGTAGGAGAGAATCTTTATGTGAGTATCATCTCAAGAGCTAAAAAATATGTTTATATTTTTACACCATATCTGATACTTGGAACAGAGCTGTCACATGCTATGATATCGGCAGCCAGGTCAGGTGTTGATGTGCGTATTGTTGTACCTAAGATTCCCGATAAAAAGCTCATTTATCTGCAGACAAAAGCCAATTTTAGACCTCTTATCGAGGCGGGGGTAAGGATATATCTATACACACCCGGCTTTATACATTCAAAGTGTATAGTGGCAGATGATGATACTGCGATAGTTGGCACATGCAATCTGGATTTCAGGAGCATGTATTGGAATTTTGAGGATTTTGTATACATGTACAGGACTCAGTGCATCGGAAAAATAAAAGAGGATGCGATAGAGACGTTTGCGGTTTCAGAGGAGGTGTATGAGGAAAGCACAAATGATATCTCATTTGCAGGCAGGCTGCTGCAGAGTATTTTGCAGCTTTTTGCACCGCTTTTGTAAATGTGTCTGTAAAGCGTCTGATAAAAATCTGTTGAATAATGTTACAAGTTGTAATATAATAATCCAAGCGATTGCGTAAGCAACGCACGAAGAAACTGAATATGTAGCATAAAGGTGTCGGAGCAGACAAGCATTTGAATCTGATTTATGACAGGCGATGTGAAGCTGGCTCCGGTGAAAAGGGAAACAGGTGCAAATCCTGTACGAACTCGTCACCGTAATTAAGGAGTGACGGCCAATAAGTCACTGGGCAACCGGGAAGACGGCCGAAGCAATGATATATAAGCCGGGATACCTGCCTTTGTGTTGTACGGAAACAATAGTGTTTCAAGCCACGAGTAACTGGCTGTACGTGATGAAATAATTATAATTACAGACAAGGTTATGATAGCCGTATAGTCTGTGTTAGAAGGATTTTGACATGTATAGCTCTTTGACATAATAGTACAAAGAGCTTTTATTTTTGACGCTTTAAATGTTTTCGTCTTACATATTTAAAACATGTGCAGCTTAATAGCTGCAAGGAGAATGAAAAGGAGAAAACATGAAAAAGAAATTAGTAGTAGTACTGATGGCAGCAGTTATGGCTATGACAGCAGTGACCGGCTGTGGCAGCAATGCAGATGATGCAAAGAATGATACACAGGCATCTAAGGCTTCAGAGAGTGAGACAAGCGCAAACGCAGATCAGGAGGCAGCAATGCATGTGGCAGATTTAATCGATGCAATCTACGTGCAGGAGAGAACAGATGATACAGACAAGCAGTGCAAGGAGGCTAAGGAGGCCTGGGACAAGCTCACAGACGCACAGAAGGAGCTTGTAGAGGGAGAAAATGCTGATCCTGACTATTTCGGCAGAGATACAGGCGATGCTTCAAAGGATGATCCGAGAAACCAGGATGATATCGGCGAGAACGAGATTCTTGTAGTAAGCTTTGGTACATCCTTCAACGACAGCCGTGTGGCTGATATCAAGGGTGTGGAGGATGCAATAGCAGCTGCAAATCCTGACTGGTCAGTCAGAAGAGCCTTCACAGCACAGATTATCATCAATCATGTACAGGCAAGAGATGACGAGAAGATTGACAATATGGATCAGGCACTTGAGCGTGCAGTCAAAAATGGTGTAAAGAATCTTGTGGTACAGCCTACACACCTGATGCATGGCGCAGAGTATGATGAGCTTTCAGAGGCTGTAGAGAAGTATAAGGATAAATTTGAGTCTGTAAAGATTGCAGAGCCACTCCTCGGTGAGGTTGGAAGTGATGCAACAGTTGTAAATGAGGATAAAAAGGCCGTTGCAGAAATTCTTACAGAGGAAGCAGTAGAAAAGGCAGGCTATGACAGCCTTGATGCTGCAAAGGAAGAGGGCACAGCATTTGTATTTATGGGACATGGAACAAGCCATACAGCAAAGATTTCATACAGCCAGATGCAGAGCCAGATGACAGCTTTGGGTTATGAGAACGTATTTATCGGAACTGTAGAGGGTGAGCCGGAGGATACATCATGTGAGTCTGTCATTGAGAAGGTGTCAGCCGCTGGCTACAAGAACGTCATTCTTCGTCCGCTTATGGTTGTTGCAGGAGACCATGCCAACAATGATATGGCGGGAAGTGATGATGATTCATGGCTTTCACAGTTTAAGGCGTCAGGAAAGTTCGATAAAATCGATACACAGATTAACGGACTTGGTGAGATTGAGGGTATACAGAAGCTTTATGTTGAGCATACAGCGGCTGCTATGAGCAAGTAGCAGTTACTTAAATGTATAGTGGGGAAGATATAAAATAACAGGAGCAGTATATCAGACATGAGAAAATTATTCAGAAACAAGTTTACTTATATCGTTGCAATGACACTGGTTTGTGCCATGAGCTTGGCAGCCTGCGGTAATAAGAATGCAAAAGCTGAAACAGAAAGCAAAAAAGCAGTGCAGGACGCGACAGAGAGCACAAAAAAGGCTGAAAAAACAGAAAAGATAGCACTTTCAGATGGTACATATACAGCAGAGTTTACTACAGACAGCTCAATGTTTCATGTGAATGATGCATATGACAACAAAGGTACACTCACCGTGAAGGATGGCAAGGCAACAATACATGTTGCTCTTACATCCACACACATTGTAAATCTCTTTTTGGGAACAGCAAAGGATGCCTCAAAGGACAAGGCTGAGCTTTTAGAGCCAACTGTTGAGACTGTCGATTATGGCGATGGCACAACTGAGGAGGTCAATGCGTTTGATATACCGGTTCCTGTTTTGGATGAGGAATTTGACCTTGCACTTATCGGTACAAAGGGCAAATGGTATGACCACAAGGTAAAGGTCTCAAATGCCACACCTGCGGACGCAGATGCAAGCGTATCTAAGAGTGAAGGAAAAGAGCTTCCTGACGGAACATACAATATCAATCTCGATTTCGAGGGCGGAAGCGGTAAGGCGAGCATTGCATCACCGGCTGAGGTGACTATAAGCGGTGGAGCCGCTACTGCAACAGTGCAGTGGAGCAGTCCAAACTATGACTATATGATAGTTGACGGACAGAAATACATGCCTGTAAATACAGACGGCAATTCTGTATTTGAAATTCCGGTTAAGCTTGATACACCTATGCAGGTTATCGGAGATACAGTTGCAATGAGCAAGCCGCACGAGGTTGAGTACACACTCACCTTCCATTCAGATTCTGCTACAGAGGTGCTTGGTGAGGATGGAGAATAATTAAGCTATGCATGGAAGAAAAAAGATAATTATATATATATTGATATCAATTATAGGACTGTTCTGGCTGTCAGGCTGCGACAGTCCTTCTTCCGATTCAGGGAATACCGAATCGAAGGCTGAGGCAGAGGCACAAAACGGTCTTATATATAAGAGCAGTATGAAGCTTTTATATGCAAAGAATTTTTCTGTTGACTATTATGAGGGTGGATACAAGATACTTACGACAAAGGACGGTACCAAAATACTTACCGTGCCAAAGGGCAGAAAGACTCCAAAGGATATTGACAAGGATATCATTGTATTGAAGGAGCCTGTAAGTGATTTGTATCTGGTCGCATCAGGGGTGATGGATATGTTTGACAAGCTTGATGCAGTGGACACTATTAAATTTTCGGGGCTTGACAGTGATGGCTGGTACATTGACAGTGCAAGAAAGGCTCTTGAAAGTGGCAGAATGATATATGCCGGCAAATATTCAAAGCCCGATTATGAGCTTTTGGTGTCAGAAAACTGTTCTCTTGCCATAGAAAATACTATGATTACCCATTCGCCGCAGGTGACTGAAAAGCTTAAAAGCTTTGATATCCCTTCAATAATCGAGTACTCAAGCTATGAGGAGGAGCCGCTCGGCAGAGTGGAGTGGGTGAAGTTTTTCGGAGCACTCACAGACCGGGATGAAAAGGCCGATGAGCTCTTTAATGAGCAGGTGGATATTGTAAATCGCATCACAAAGACAGATGGTACCGATACGGATGATGCCACAAAAAGTGATACAGTTGCATTTTTCTATATCACATCCAATGGACAGGTTCAGGTGCGCAAAAGCACAGATTATGTGCCAAAGATGATTTCGCTTGCCGGCGGAAAATATATTTTTGATGCATCAAATGACGACGATACAGGCAGGTCAACCATGAATATGCAGCTGGAGGATTTCTACAATGGAGCAATAGATGCTGACTATCTGATATATAACAGTGCGATAGACGGCGGTGTGAAGAATCTGAATGAGCTTTTGGACAAGTGCCCGGTGCTTGCTGATTTTAGGGCAGTCAAAGACGGCAATGTATTTTGCACCACGAACGATATGTATCAGCAGTCTATGTCCATAGGATATATGATTGATGATATGCATTCGATGATTACAGGTGCACCCGACAGCGGCATGAAATATCTGTTTAAGCTCAACAGGAAAATCAATAGCACAAAAAGATAAAAAGCGGAGCTATAACATGGAAAAAACCAGAAAAATAAGGTGTTTTACAACATTTATTATTCTTATAATCTTAATTATCATATTGCTTATCATGAATGTGTGCATAGGAACTGTACACATATCGTTTAAGGCTGCATTTGCGACACTTTATGACCACTCAGACAGGGTAGGACGTATTGTGTGGGATATCCGCATGCCAAGAGCTATCGCAGCGATGATACTGGGTGGGGCATTAGCGCTTGCAGGCTATCTTTTGCAGACTTTTTTTCATAATCCAATCGCGGGACCTTTTGTGCTTGGCATATCATCGGGAGCTAAGATGATTGTGGCACTTGTTATGGTATTTTTACTTGGAAATGCCATACGTGTGAGCTCACTGGCCATGATTGCAGCAGCGTTTTTGGGAGCAATGCTTTCAATGGGCTTTGTGCTTATCATTTCAAGAAAGGTAAGCAGCATGTCAATGCTTGTGGTGAGCGGTGTCATGATTGGCTACATATGCTCTGCGGTGACTGAGTTTGTGGTGACATTTGCAGATGATTCCGACATAGTAAACCTGCATAACTGGTCAAGGGGAAGCTTTTCGGGCATGGCCTGGGACAGCGTCGGGGTGATGAGCATGGTGGTGGGAATCACATTTATTTTTGTTTTTCTCATGTCAAAGCCACTTATGGCATATCAGCTCGGAGAGTCATATGCCGTAAATCTGGGCGTAAACATAAAGCGCATCCGGGTGCTTCTGGTTCTGCTTTCAAGCCTGCTTTCCGCATGTATAGTAGCGTTTGCGGGACCGATATCGTTTGTCGGAATAGCCGTGCCACACATAGTAAAAAGCATGCTAAAGAGCACAAAGCCCATATATATGATACCGGCCTGCTTCCTTGGGGGAGCGGTGTTCTGCCTGTTTTGTGATTTGCTTGCGAGGATGATGTTTGCACCTACGGAGCTTAGTATCAGCACGGTTACGGCAGTATTTGGTGCACCGGTAGTGCTGTTTATCATGATAAGACGCAGCAAGGAGAAAAATGTCTGATGGAATATTATTTTACTGCTCAAAAGATGGCCGTTGGATATGATAACAGGCCGCTTATTGAAAATATTGATTTTTCCCTGAAGAGGGGAGAGATTCTCACATTAATCGGGCCAAACGGTGCCGGTAAATCGACTATTTTAAAAAGTATTGCAAGACAGCTTTCGCTTGTGAGTGGTACGATATATCTTGATAAAAGTGATGTAGTGACGATGAATGGCAATGAATTTGCAAAGAAAATGGCTGTTGTGCTCACCGATAAGCTAAAGACGGAGCTTATGACCTGCTATGATGTGGTTGCGACCGGCAGATATCCATACACAGGCCGGTTCGGAGTACTTTCGGATGAGGACAAAAAGGCTGTGGATGAGGCGATGGAGCTGGTCAATGTATCACAGATAAAAGATAAGGATTTTACAAAGATAAGCGATGGTCAAAGGCAGCGGGTTATGCTGTCACGGGCTATATGTCAGCAGCCGGAGATTATAGTGTTAGACGAGCCTACCTCATATCTTGATATAAAGTACAAGCTTGAGTTTTTATCAATACTCCAAAGGCTTAAAAGACAGAAGAATCTTACGGTTATCATGTCGCTCCATGAGCTTGATATGGCAAAGCGTGTGTCAGACCATATTTTGTGTATAGATGGCAGATATGTGGACAGATACGGAACTCCCGAGGACGTATTTACTGACCAATATGTTTCAGGGCTTTTTGGAATTACGGCAGGAAGCTTTGACGAAACAGGAGAGGATTTAGAGCTGGAAAAACCGGATGGAAGGGCGATGGTATTTGTCATAGCAGGAGGGGGCCTGGGCAGAAAAAGCTTCAGGAGCTTACAGCGAAAGGGTATCCCGTTTGCGACAGGAATCATCTATGAAAATGATCTGGATTATCCTGCGGCAAAGGCGCTTTCTGCTGAGATTGTCAGCGCAAGAAGCTTTGAGCCTGTAGACGATGCCCTTATTGAAAAGGCAAAGGAGCTTATTGATGCATGCGAGGGCGTTATATGTGACAGAACAGAGTTTGGCACGTATGAGCAGTTTAACAGCAGGCTTTATGAGTATGCAGTCTCTACAGGGAGAATTATTAAAATTCCTTTTCATGAGGAACAATTGGCACTGCTTTAAGGAAGTTACTGTTCACACTACAGTTTTATTCATGATAAAGCAACAGACTACCACATAAATTCAGACAGCAGGTATATATATGGCAAAGGTAATTATGGTACAGGGTACAATGTCCAATTCAGGCAAGAGCTTTCTTGTTGCGGGCTTGTGCCGTATTTTCAGGCAGGACGGATACAGAGTGGCACCGTTTAAATCACAGAACATGGCGCTCAACTCTTATATAACAGACGAAGGACTTGAGATGGGACGGGCCCAGGTGATGCAGGCTGAGGCAGCAGGCATTAAGCCTATGGTCTGCATGAATCCTATTCTTTTAAAGCCTACAAATAATACAGGCTCACAGGTGATTGTAAACGGAAGGGTGCTTAAGAACATGCCGGCGAGAGAGTATTTTGCATACAAGAAAACTCTGATACCGGATATAAAAAAGGCATTTAAAAAACTTGAGGAGTATGTTGATATCATAGTGATTGAGGGCGCCGGAAGCCCGGCGGAGATAAATCTGAAGGAAAATGATATTGTAAACATGGGGCTTGCGCATATGGTGGATGCACCGGTGCTGCTCGTGGGTGATATCGACAGAGGTGGTGTTTTTGCGCAGCTGCTTGGCACACTTATGCTTTTAACCGATGAGGAAAAGAATCGTGTCTGCGGGCTTATTATCAATAAATTCCGTGGAGACAAGACGATACTTGACCCAGGGATACAGATGCTTGAGGAGAGAGGCAGGGTGCCTGTTACCGGAGTGGTGCCATATATGGATGTACAGCTTGAGGATGAGGACAGCCTGACAGAGCGCTTTGACAAAAAGACAGATGGGCTTATTGATATAGCGGTCATCAGATATCCGAGAATATCAAATTTCACTGATTTCAATGTCTTTGAGCAGATGTCCGAAGTAACAGTGAGGTATGTGTCAACGGTAAATGAGCTGCGTCATCCGGATATCGTATTTTTGCCGGGAAGCAAGAATACGATGGGGGATCTTTTGTGGATGAGACAAAACGGACTTGAGGCCGCTGTCAAAAAACTCTCCTGTGAGATACCTGTTTTTGGAATATGCGGAGGCTATCAGATGCTTGGGGCTTCAATAGCCGACCCCGACGGTGTTGAGGAGGGAGGATATATGCGTGGCATGGAGCTTCTTCCTATAGATACCGTTCTAAAAGATAGCAAGACACGGCTTCAGACAAGCGGTGAAATAGCACATGTAGATGGGGTATTGAGCTGGCTTTCAGGCTGTCACTTTCTGGGCTATGAGATACATATGGGTAAGAGCGCATATAGCACAGCTTCAGATGAGCAGGGGGCTTGTGCTGACAGGAAAAATGAGTTAAATAATGTCATATCTGATGGCAGAAATGTGTATGGCTCGTATATCCATGGCATTTTTGATACTGCAGAGGCCGCCAGAGTGATAGTGGATTATATTGCCGATAAAAAGGGCATTGATGTGAATGACAGCGCTATTGTAAGCTATAAGAGCTTCAAGGAAAAACAGTATGACAGGCTTGCGGACACACTGAGGGAGTATCTGGATATGGATGCAGTGTACGGCATGCTTCGTGAGGCAAGATATGATTGAAAATAATATTATTTCTGACCATTTTACAGTTGAAGAATTAAAAAAATTAAAAATAACGCCACCTGATGCAAAAATGTACAAAAAAATCCGTTCAAACTGGGATTCGGTGGCAAAGCCGCTCGACGGCATGGGTGATTTTGAGCTTTTAACGGCTAAAATCGGTGCTGTTTTGGGAGATGAAAATGTAGATATCTCAAAAAAGGCGGTCATAATGATGTGTGCGGATAATGGTGTGGTTGCTGAGGGCATCAGCCAGTCCGGACAGGAGGTGACACTTGCAGTTGCAAAATCCATGGCAAGGAAGGCTTCATCTGTCGGACGCATGGCAATGACTGCAGGGGCTGATACAATTCCTGTGGATATAGGAATAAACAGTGACGAGAGTGTTAAAGGGCTGCTTCAAAGAAAGGTGCGCAGGGGCACGAGAAACTTTGCAAAAGAGCCTGCCATGACAAGGGCTGAGACACTTGAAGCGATTGCAGCAGGTATAGAAATAGTGCGTGGATGTAAGGCGAACGGCTGCAGAATTATTGCAACCGGTGAGATGGGTATAGGAAACACCACCACAAGTGCGGCAATGGCAGCCGCCATGCTAAGGTGCAATGTGGCCACAGTGACAGGAAGAGGAGCAGGCATAAACGACAGTGGGCTTGAGAGAAAAATCCGTGTAATTGAGAGCGCAATAGAAAAGTATGATTTATATAATAAGGACACCTTTGAGATACTTATGACAGTCGGAGGACTTGATATTGCAGGACTTGTCGGAGTGTGTATAGGCGGTGCATTATACCATATTCCTGTTGTGCTCGACGGAGTGATAAGCATGGTTTCTGCGTTGGCAGCAGGAAGGCTTCTTTCCGGAGTTACTGATTTTATCATTCCATCCCATGAGGGCAGGGAGCCTGCCGTGGCGCTTTTGTGTGAGGCACTTTCCGTAAGGCCGGTCATAAGAGCATCTCTTGCGCTTGGAGAGGGAACAGGTGCCGTGATGATGTTTGCGCTTTTGGATATGGCACTTAGCGTATACAAAGGACGGACAACCTTCGACGATATCTCGGTATCACAGTATGAGAGGTACGTATAGATGATTACACTTATAACAGGCGGCAGCGGCAGCGGCAAATCAGCATATGCAGAAAAGTATATTTGTCGCGTGTCAAATGAAAATGGATACAAAGAAAAATATTACATTGCCACCATGCAGGTATTTGATGATGAGGGGCAGCGGAAGATAGACAGGCACAGAAGACTTCGTGCCGGAAAAGGCTTTATTACCATCGAGCAGCCTCGGGATATCCAAAATGCTGTTTCTAAGCTGCAATCAGAAAGCAGTTTAAAAACCGGGCGGTCAGCACTGCTTGAGTGTATGTCAAACCTTGTGGCAAATGAGATGTTTCCACCTGTAGATGCTTCCGGTATACAGGCTGCTGAAGCCAAAAAAGAGACTTTGGATGACCCTGAAAATATGAAGGATTATGAGACTGCTCAAATCAGACGTGTGAGTAAAAAGGTGTTAAAAGAGGTAAGTATCTTAAGTGAAAATGTTGCAGAGCTTGTAATTGTGACAAACAATGTATTTGAAGACGGAGTCAGCTATGATGAATCAACGATGAATTACATAAAGGCAATGGGAATTGTAAACAGAGGGCTTGCTGCGATGGCAGAACGTGTCGTTGAGGTAGTTGCAGGCATTCCTGTTGCGGTTAAGTGAAGCAGTGTGGAGGTTAAGTGTATTATGAAGTTAATAAGGTCGTGCATAGTATCTTTTTCCATGTATTCAAAGATACCTATGCCACAATTTAAATGGAATGATGATGACATGAAGTACATGCTGGTATTCTTTCCGTGGATAGGAGCTGTGATTGGACTGCTTCTTATTCTTTGGAGATATATATACTCTCATTTTGGAGTAGCGGATATCTGCTATGTATGCATAGGCACACTCATTCCGATAGCGGTTACGGGAGGATTTCACATAGATGGTTTTATGGATACAATGGATGCATTTCATTCATACAAACCGCGGGAGGAAAAGCTTGCAATACTTAAGGATTCACATATAGGAGCGTTTGCCGTTATAATGCTTGCATCCTACGGATTATTATTTATGGGAGCTTTTTCTCAGATAATGAATGATAAAGCATTTATTGTTTTTTGTGCAGGCTTTTTCATCGCAAGATGCTTAAGCGGAATAGCTGTTGTGTCATTTAAATCGGCAAAAAGCGATGGATTGTTATTTATGTTTGCAGACACTGCACACAGAACGATCGTGAGGGCTGCACTATACATCCAGCTTGCACTGTGTATGGCTGTTTTATTTATTGTGTCACTGCCTTATGCGGTGGCTATGATCATTGCGGCAGCATTTTGCTTTTGGTATTATTATGTGAAAACAAAAAAGGAGCTTGGCGGCATCACAGGCGATACGGCAGGGTATTTTGTGTGTATATGTGAGTGCGCTATGGCAGTGGCACTGGGTGGTGTCTCTTTTATTATTTAGTATATTTGTTTTGAATATAGGAATGGTACGGATAAGAATTTTGATAAAAGTTGTACTATGAATTTTAAACTTTGGAATTGGAGAAAATATGAAGCTTGTGATAGGCGGAGTGGCACAGGGAAAGCTTGATTATGTGCTCGAAAATATGATAGAAGAATCAGAAAAATATGATGTGTACGACTGCTTTTTTTTTAAAGATAATGCCTGCAATGATAAGGCATCAAACATGGAATGGCCATGGAATTTTGCCGTCGATGATGAGAGTATACTCATAATAGATAAATTCCATTATTTTATCAGGGCTGTGCTTGAGAAAAATCTTCCACTGCAGGAATATATTTTGAAATTTATGCAATTTGCAGAGGAAAATAAGGATACAATAGTCATTGCTGATGAGATTGGAAACGGCATAGTGCCTCTTGATGCGTTTGAGAGAGAGTACAGGGAGCAGACAGGCAGAGCAGAGATACTGCTTGCAAAAAAAGCAGACGAGGTAGTTCGCGTAATATGTGGAATCGGTCAGAAAATAAAATAAACTGTATATTTATAAGACACGGCTGCACTGTCTCAAACAGAGAGCACAGATATCTGGGCAGGACAGATGAGCCACTCGATGAAGCCGGAGTTTTTGAACTAGAAAATGCGCTAAATAATGGTGTATACAAGGCTTTGGAGGAAAATAGCTTAAAGGAGCAGATAATTATTACCAGCCCAATGAGGCGCTGCAAACAGACGGCAGAGATTATTTTGCCGGTCGCACAGCACCATAAAATTTATACCGTAAAAGAGTTTTCAGAGATGGATTTCGGTGAATGGGAGCTAAAAAGCTATAAGGAACTTAGCACAGATATCCGTTTCAGGGACTCATATCAGGCGTGGATTGACAGTGGTGGAACACTTGCCTTTCCAAACGGAGAGAGCAGAAAAGAGTTTTGCAAAAGAAGTATATGTGGCTTTGAGAGGGCACTCACACAAGCATTAGAGCTTAAGAGGGCTATTCCTGATAAAGAGATACAAATAGTATTTTTTGTGCATGGAGGAACTATCATGGCGATAATGAGCCATTACTGTGATATGGATTACTATGATTACCAGGTGAAAAACGGCTGTGGCTACTCGTGTGAGGTGGCGGTTGAGGGCAATGAGATTGTGTTTAATGAAATAGTGCCCATATCGCTATGATTTATTTAAGAAGGACTAACATATGTGTTATCATATTTTTGCATTTATAGCAGGCTTTGTGCTTGATTTATTAATAGGAGATCCGCATTTTATACCGCATCCGGTCAGGCTTATCGGCTCACTCATTTCTTTTCTCGATAAGAGGCTTAATTGTGATGCCGGATATAATATCTCTGAAAAAAAATTAAATCTAATAAAATATAAAAGAGGCATGCTTCTTGCTTTTACTGTAATTTTTGCAACTTTTGCAATGTCGGTAATTATTATTGTGGCTGCATACAGCATAAATCTGTATGCCGGAGTAATAGCAGAGGCTGTCATGACGTGGCAGATTCTTGCCACAAAGTGTCTTCGTGTGGAGAGCATGAGGGTGTACGATGCGCTAAGGACAGATGGAGTTGATGCAGGAAGAAGGGCTGTTTCCATGATTGTTGGCAGAGATACATCTGTGCTTGATGCAGCAGGTGTCACAAGGGCGGCAGTTGAGACGATAGCTGAAAATACATCTGACGGAGTGATTGCACCTATGCTTTACACGGCAATCGGAGGACCGGTGCTTGGCTTTGTATACAAGGCTGTGAATACGATGGATTCGATGCTTGGCTACAAAAATGATAAATATATGTATTTTGGCAGATTTGCGGCAAGGCTTGATGATGTGGTCAATTTCATACCGGCAAGAATCAGTGCATATCTGATGATTGCTGCGGCATTTATCGGTGGCAGGCAGTTTGATGGGCGAAATGCATACCGCATCTTTAAAAGAGATCGTTTCAATCACGCAAGCCCCAACTCAGCCCAGACAGAGTCCGTATGTGCAGGGGCTTTAAGGGTGCAGCTTGCGGGTGATGCAGTGTATTTTGGGAAGCTTGTGAAGAAAAAATACATAGGAGACGGTCTGCGTGAGATAGAGTGCGAGGATATAAAGCGTGCAAACAGGCTGATGTATATTACTGCGTTTTTGTGTGAGCTTTTATCTGTGGCGGTTATGAGTCTTGTTTTAATATTGCTTTGAATATGGAAGAATTGATGTAAGAATTGATGGAGGACTTGAATGAAAAGCATCCATGGCGGTGACATATACAACAATAAAGTAAATATGGATTTTTCGGTAAATATCAATCCTCTTGGCATACCGCATTCTGTTAAAGAGGCTATGAGTGATGCACTTTCGTATGCAGACAGATATCCCGACATGGCGTGCAGTGGCCTTAAAAAAGCAATATCCGAGTATTTCACACAGCAAGGCTGCAGCATACAAAGCGAGGATGTAATTCCCGGAAACGGAGCCTCAGAGCTTTTTATGGCGATAGCTCATGCCATAAAGCCAAAAAAAGCAGTGCTTCCGGCCCCAGGCTTTTTCGGTTATGAGCATGTGCTTCGTGCAGTCGGCTGTGATATCGGATATTTCCTGCTGGATGAGCAGAGTGATTTTTCTCCTGCTGCACGGCTGGATGCTTTAATGGATATGCTTACAGATGATACAGATATATTTTTTATCGCAAATCCAAACAATCCGACAGGGGATCTTGCAGACAGCACTTTCATGAAGCAAATAATAAGGCATTGCAAAGAAAAGCATATTTATGTGGTGGCAGATGAATGCTTCATGGGCTTTTGTGAAAAAAACTATTCTGTTTTGTCACTTTTATGTGACTATGACAATCTGATTGTTGTAAGAGCCTTTACCAAGCTTTTTGCTATTCCGGGAGTAAGGCTTGGATATATGCTCAGTAAAAATGAGACAGTAAGACAAAAGGTTCAAAGTAATCTGCCGGAGTGGAATGTGTCTGTCCTGGCACAGATGGCAGGAGAGGCATGCATTATGGAATCAGAGTATATTAAAGAAACGGCATCGTATGTGAGCAGACAAAGAAGGCTGCTGTCAGATGGACTAAAAAAGCTTGGGTTTAAGGTATATAAAAGTGATGCTGATTTCATACTGTTTTACAGCAAGCTTCCATTATATGATATACTGCTTAATAAGGGAATACTGATACGGGACTGCTCCAACTATGTGGGGCTTTCGGAAGGGTATTTTCGTGTGGCAGTAAAGACTTATGATGAAAATGTAAGATTATTGAAAGTGATAGGTGAGTGTATTGAAAAAAATTAAACAGTTAGAGCCGATGGAGATTGAAAAGAGGAGCTTTGAGATAATTTCACATGAGCTGTCTGAAATGCAGATTACGCTGCCTGCTGATCAGGAGATGATAACAAAAAGAGTCATACACACGAGTGCTGATTTTGATTATATACAGACGCTTAAATACTCTAAGGACGCTGTTGCTATCGCAAAAAGGCTGATATCAGAGGGAGCTGATATAGTGACCGATACCAACATGGCTCTTTCAGGCATAAATAAAAAATATCTGGCAAAATTCGGCGGACAGGCGCACTGCTTTATGGCTGATGATGAGGTCGCTCTTATTGCAAAGGAGAAAAAGACAACGCGCGCGGCAGTAAGCATGGAGTTTGCATCAAGGATAGATAAGCCTGTGATTTTTGCGATAGGAAATGCTCCGACAGCGCTTATAGAGCTGTACGATATGATAGAAAAGGGAATATATAAGCCTGCATTTGTAATCGGTGTGCCGGTGGGCTTTGTCAATGTGGAAGCAGCCAAGGAGCTAATTATGGAGACAGGCGTGCCGTATATCGTCAATGTCGGACGAAAGGGTGGAAGCAATATTGCAGCTGCCATATGCAATGCGCTGATTTACAGTCTGGTTGATAGAGGCTGATGCATGAGGAAATTTAGTGATTATGAGATACGGATTTACCACAGGAAGCTGTGCTGCGGCAGCCTCAAAGGCGGCGGCATATATGCTTTTAACCGGAAAGGCTAAAAACAAAATAACGATTCAGACACCTAAGGGAATAGCTTACACGGCTGATATCACCGACATAAAAAGAAGTGAAAATGAGGTAAGCTGCGCTGTGATAAAGGATGGAGGGGATGACCCGGATGTGACCACCGGAGCCTATATATATGCTTCTGTACGGATTTTGCATTCCGATACATCTGCTTTATGCAAAAAAAGGCAGGAGTTAGTTATCATAAATATAGACGGTGGTGACGGAGTGGGAAGAGTCACCAAACCCGGATTAGACCAGCCTGTCGGAAACGCGGCTATCAATCATGTGCCGCGTGAGATGATTGAAAAAGAGGTAAGGGAGGTCTGTGAGCTTTTGGATTTTAAGGGGACACTTGACATCACAATTTCGGTTCCAAAGGGAAAGGAGCTTGCAGAAAGGACCTTTAATCCAAGGCTTGGGATAGTTGGTGGTATATCAATTCTCGGCACGAGCGGTATTGTTGAGCCCATGAGCTCACAGGCTCTTATTGATACGATAAGGGTGGAGCTTAGGCAGAGATATTCGTTTGGATATGATTATGTGGCGGTTGCTCCGGGAAATTACGGTCTTGACTTTATGAAGGAAAGCTATGGCTATAATCTGGACAGGAGTGTCAAATGCTCCAACTTTATCGGTGAAACAATTGATATGGCAGCAGATATGGGCTTTAAGAGGATGCTTTTGACAGGGCATATAGGAAAGCTTATAAAGGTAGCAGGAGGCATCATGAACACTCATTCGAGGGAGGCAGACTGCAGGATAGAGCTTTTGACGGCATTTGCGTTTAAGTGTGGTGTAGCGCCCGAATACATAAAGCGCATTATGGACAGCCTTACGACAGAGGAGGCCTTGGCGGCACTTAAGGAAAGCGGCAGGCTGTATGAGGTAATGGATTATGCGATGGAGCGTATATGCTTTTATCTGGATAAGAGGGCAAAGGGCAGACTTGAGATAGACTGTATCATGTATTCAAACGAATTTGGTGAGCTTGCAAAAAGCAGAAAGGCAGAAAAATGGTTTACTTTGTTGGCGCAGGAACAGGCGCAGCCGATTTAATAACAGTACGCGGAATGCGTCTTTTACAAAAGGCAGATGTGATAATTTATGCAGGCTCGCTTGTTAATCCAGAGCTTTTGGACTATGCAAGGGAGAGCTGTGAAATATATAACAGTGCAAAAATGACACTGGATGAGGTCATCGCAGTCATGAAAGCTGCTGAGGCAGACGGAAAAATTACTGTGCGCCTGCACACGGGAGAGCCAAGCATATACGGCGCAGTGCGCGAGCAGATGGATGAGCTTGATACTCTTTTAATACCATATGAGAGCTGTCCGGGCGTGAGCGCGTGCTTTGGCGCTGCTGCATCGCTCAACATTGAGTACACGCTCCCCGGTATTTCCCAGTCGCTCATCATCACACGCATGGAGGGGCGCACGAAGGTGCCGCCTAAGGAGAGCATAGCAAGCTTTGCCTCACACCACGCTTCCATGGCGATTTACTTAAGCACCGGGCTTTTAGAGAAGCTTACGGAAAGCCTTATTGAGGGAGGATACGCGGCGGATACACCTGCTGCAATTGTATACAAGGCAACCTGGCCACAGGAGGAGGCATACGTGTGCACTGTCGCTACACTTAAGCAGACTTCGAGAGAGCACAATATCACAAAGACAGCGATTGTGCTTGTGGGGGATGTCATAGCTCACAGGCATTACGAGAAATCAAGACTTTATGCACCGGATTTTTCGACAGAGTATCGCAAGGCTTCTGTAGAGTCAAAGGATAACGATTAAAAAAGGCGTGAATATATAAATATGGGAAATATATGGGAACTGAAAATATGAAAATTTGCATTGTAAGCTTCACAAAAAAGGGCTATGAGCTGTCATGTGACATAGCTCATAAGCTAAAAAAAAGTGCATATGAGGTGGAGGTTTTTACCAAGTGCTCGAGATTATCGGATGTGAATATTAAAAATTCCACCAATGAAAATTTTAGAAATACCGGCTACATATCACAAAATATATCAGACTGGACAGCCGCACAGATGAGTGAAAAAAAGTCTCTGATTTTTATCGGGGCATGTGGTATTGCAGTGAGGGCTATAGCTTCTTCTGTAAATAACAAGCTTAAAGACAGTCCTGTTATTGTGATAGATGAGCTGGGGAAGTTTGTTATTCCGATTCTTTCAGGGCATGTGGGAGGTGCCAATGAGCTTGCTGTATTATTAGCAGCACTGATGAATGCCACACCTGTTATAACAACCGCTACTGATATCAATAATAAATTTGCAGTTGATGTTTTTGCAAAGAAATGCAGGCTTGCAATAGTCAATAAAGATGGCATCGCCAGAGTATCATCAAAGGTATTGGCGGGGGAAGTGGTTACGATGTCGGTCGACTTGGAGCACATCCCGGCTAAGCACAGAGGCCTTATAAAGGCATTTTTAGATGAAGCTGATATGAGTGCTGATGCAATAAAAACGGTGGACTTCCCACCTGCTTACGGAGCTGATATTGTAGTATCATGCGAAAAAGAAAAGGACCCTAAAAATGGCAGTATTTACTTAAAACCCACACAATTTGTACTTGGTATTGGGTGCAGAAGAAATACAGCATTTGAAAATATTGACAGGGCAATCAGACAAAGTCTTTTAAAGCTGCAAATAGATATTTCGGATATAGACATGATTGCATCAATAGATGTAAAAAAAGATGAACCGGGAATAAAGGAATTTTGCGAAAGAAACAGGATAGATTTTGTCACTTATACCGCGGATGAGCTCATGGCGGTGCAGGGAGAATTCAGTGCCTCGCAGTTTGTCAGGGAGCATGTTGGAGTGGACAACGTGTGCGAGCGTGCAGCAGTGCTTGCATGCAGCAGGGAATGCAATAAAGCAGGAGAACTTATTTATAAAAAACATAAATATGACAGTGTAACGGTTGCGGCAGCAAGGTATCCTGATTAATCATAAATGAGGGGTAAAATACCTTTTGTCCTTCATATCATTAAAAATTGCAAATAGCTGCATAGTTATATAAAATTAGTAGAGATGGAGATTAACATGAATAAAATTTACATAGTAGGTATGGGGCCGGGCTTTGAAAGCATGATGACAAAGCAGGCGATTGACGCCCTGGAAGCGAGTGATGTCATAGTGGGATACACCGTATATATAAAGCTGCTTGGAGAAAAATTCCAGACAAAAGAGCTTTTGACCACTCCAATGCGTCAGGAAAAAGAAAGATGTCACCTGTGCTTTAAAAAGGCACTTGAGGGCAAAACAGTCTCCCTTGTATGTAGTGGTGATGCCGGAATATACGGACTGGCCTCTCTTATGTATGAGATTGGGCAGGAATACGATAACGTAGAGCTTTCGGTAATACCCGGCATTACAGCGGCAAACAGTGGTGCGGCAGTGCTTGGAGCACCATTAAACCATGATTTTTGTACCATCAGCTTAAGTGACCTGCTCACGCCGTGGGAAAAGATTGAAAAGCGTCTTGTGGCTGCTGCAGAGGGTGATTTTGTCATAGCACTGTACAATCCGTCAAGTCACAAGAGAAAGGACTATCTTATGAGAGCCTGTGATATTCTGCTTCGTGCGATCGAGCCGGATAGAGCCTGCGGTTATGTCGAAAATATCGGACGTGAGGGAACAAGCTATACGGTCTGTACTCTCGGTGAACTCCGCAGTGCACAGGTTAACATGTTTACGACAGTATTTATCGGCAATGAGGGTACACAAATAATTGACGGAAAGCTTGTCACAAGGAGAGGATATCAGATTGAGTAAAATACTGATTTTTGCAGGAACAACAGAGGGACGTAAGCTATCAGAGCATCTGTGTAAAAGAGGCATAGAGCATACGGTTTGCGTGGCAACAGAATACGGTGAAATCGTGCTGCATGAAAATCCGTTCGCGCATGTTCATATGGGGCGTATGGACAGCGAAGGCATGAGAAGCTTCTTTGCGGAACAAAAATGTAAGCTCATAGTGGATGCAACCCATCCGTATGCAGCCATTGTTACCGAAAATATAAAGCAGGCAGTTTATGCTTTTAATGAGACACATGCTGTTACAGACAATCAGGCGGATAGCAGCATATCAGAAAATATCGAATATGTGCGTCTTAAAAGAGATACGGATATTTCAGCAGATTATGATAATATCCGCTATTTTGAGGACAATGAAGCATGTGCAAAGGCACTTAACAATACAGACGGAAATATACTGCTCACAACAGGAAGCAAGGAGCTGTCAGTGTATTGTAAAATCTCAGACGTCAGGGAAAGATTGTATGTGCGCGTGCTTCCGGGGCTTGAGAGCATAAGCTTATGCATGCACAATGATATTACAGGAAAGCACATTCTGGCATTGCAGGGACCGTTTAGCACACAGCTTAATGAGGCGCTTATTGATCAGTATGATATCAGATGTCTGGTCACCAAAAAAAGCGGTGCGGCAGGGGGCTTTATTGAGAAAATAACTGCCGCAAAAAATAAAAATATTCCGGTCTATATTGTGGGGCAAAGCGTGCAGGATGATGGAATGTCATTTGAAGCTGTTTGTGAATATATTGACAGTAAATATAACAAGCTTCATATCATGCTTGCCGGCATTGGAATGGGAAATGATGCTTGCATGACAAAAGCTGTTTCAGATGCAATAGAAAGTGCTGATATTATACTTGGCGCAAGCCGCATGATAGAAAAATACAGTGCGAAGATAGACAAAAAGCCGTATTATCTTGCAGAACAGATTATTCCTTATCTATACGAAATTTGTGCAGATACTGAAAAAATCAGTAATGTTCTTATATTATTCTCGGGAGATACAGGCTTTTACAGTGGAAGCAGAAAGCTGTATCTGGCGATAAAAAATGAAATATCTGAAGGAAAATTAAATGCAGATGTGTCAATACTTCCTGGAATTTCATCTGTGGCATATATGGCTGCAGCGGTCGGTGAAACCTACAGCGATGCGTATATATGCAGCATCCACGGAGTAAAGCTTTCTAATATCACATCACGGATTGGCCACCATGCAAAAACGTTTATGCTGATGTCAGGTGTAAAGGATGTGAATATGCTTGGACACCTATTAAGCAGTGACGAAAGGTACGGTTTACAAAAATGCTCGGTAACTGTGGGATACCAGCTATCATATCCGGATGAAACTATATCGCAGCTTTCGCCACAGGAATGCAAAAAGCTTAAAAGGGAGGGATTGTATATCTGTATGATAAAAAATCCCAATCCGGTTGCAAAAAATGTTACACCGCAGCTAAGTGATGCAGCATTTATCCGTGAAAAGGTTCCGATGACCAAAGAGGAAATAAGGCATGTAAGCATCTGTAAGCTTCATTTGAAATCGGATTCAGTGCTTTATGATGTGGGAAGCGGAACCGGCTCCATAGCGGTAGAGGCCGCATCACTTTCCGATGATATGGAGGTCTATGCCATCGAGCAGAAGGAAAATGCTGTGCAGCTTATCACACAAAATAAAGAAAAGCATGGACTTGAAAATATCCATGTGATAAATGCAAAGGCTCCTGACGGAATGGACACTCTTCCGGTGCCGACACACGCATTTATCGGAGGCAGCAGCGGCAATCTAAAGGAGATAATAGAGGCTCTTAAAGCAAAAAATCCACATATCCGTATAGTGATAAATGCAATTTCCATGGAAACAATTTGTGAGATAAAGGAAATATTGTCGGCATATGATGTGAAAAATGAGGATATCGTGCAGCTGCAGGTCAGCCGCTCAAAGCAGATAGGACATTACCATCTGATGCAGGCAGAAAATCCGGTGTGGATATGTTCGTTTGAATTTTAACAGGAGCTTTTTATGTTGCACCTCTATATTAAAACATCGAAAATAAAGCATTAAAGGCTGATATTTTTAAGGTATATGATGAAATAAAGGATGAAAACATGAAAATAAATCGTTTTATGATAGCCGCACCCAAAAGCGGCAGTGGAAAAACAATGATAACCTGCGCTTTACTGCAGCTATTAAAGGATAGCGGAAAAAACATATTGTCATATAAGTGCGGACCTGATTATATTGACCCGATGTTTCACAAAAAGGTGCTTGGCGTACCATCCAAAAACCTCGATACGTTTTTTACGGACGAAAAGACAACAGTGCAGCTTTTCTTAGATGAAAGAGCCGATGGTGATTTTGCGGTGCTTGAGGGCGTGATGGGATTATATGACGGGCTTGGCGGAATATATGAGCAGGGTTCGTCATACCATCTGGCAAAGGTAACGCAGACTCCGATAATACTCGTGGTAGACGCAAAGGGCATGGGAAAGTCAGTGCTTGCTCTTATAGCCGGTTTTTTGCAGTATGACACGCACCACTTGATTAAGGGGGTTCTGCTCAATCGGATGTCGAAGGGCTATTATGACATCATAAAGCCACTGATAGAGAAGGAGCTTTCCGTAAAAGTAGTCGGGTATTTCCCGGAACAGAAGGATATCGGGCTTTCAAGCAGACATCTGGGGCTTGTCATGCCGGATGAGCTTTCAGATATAAAAAAACAGCTCAATGAAACTGCCGACAGACTAAAAAAGACAATAGATATGGATTTGTTTATGGACATTGCAGCAGAGGCAGATGAAATCGGTGACAGCGGAAGTGCAGATGTATATAATGAAAAAAATATAGGTAATTGTGATCAAAATGAATTTTCGCAAAATAAAGCAATAAATACCGTAAACATAGCTGTTGCCATGGACGAAGCATTTTGTTTTTACTATGAAGATAACCTAAGAATGCTCGAAAAATGCGGAGCACAATTACAGTATTTTTCGCCACTGCACGATACCAGCCTTCCAAAGGATTGTGATGCAATGCTGCTTGGAGGCGGTTATCCGGAGCTGTATGCAAAGGAACTGAGTAAAAACGTATCTATGCTGAATGCCATAAAAAAAGCTATTAGAGCCGGAATGCCGACGGTTGCAGAGTGTGGAGGATTTATGTATCTACACACATATATCCGTAACATCTGTGATGATACAGATGAGCAAAACAAGGCTGATGTACAAAATAAAGCAGATATACAAAATGATATGAATAAGTCTAAGCTTGTGGGGGCATTAGATGGTGGGTGTCATTTTAAGGGAAAGCTGGTCAGGTTCGGATATATTGAGCTTGCGGAAAAGCATAGCAATTTTCTACCGCAAAATGAAAAAATAAAGGCGCATGAATTTCATTATTACGACAGCACCGATAACGGAGCCGATTGTATTGCGACCAAGCCGGCCACAGGCAGAAGCTACGACTGCGTGATAAGCCATGATAATTACTGGCTTGGATTTCCGCACCTGTATTATCCGTCAAATCCGCATTTTGCAGAGAGCTTTGTGAGAAAAGCATATGAATATAGAAGGAATAAAAATGGAAAACTCTTATAAATACTTTAAAAACACAGATTGCAAATATTTTCCGTGTCACAAGGGACTTTCGGATGAATTTAATTGTCTGTTTTGTTATTGTCCTATGTATAGTATGCCAAACTGTCCCGGAAGTAAGACCTACATAGAGAAGAATGGCAAAAAAATCAAGGTATGCACAGACTGTACGTTTCCACACAGACCGGAAAATTATGATAAAATCATACAGATTTTGATTAGGAATAATAATAACTGATTTATTGGCTAAAGCCGTTCGGAGGTTTTGCATAACATAAAAATATGGCAGGAAGGAGATGTTTTATATGCAGATTATCTTACAGAGAGGTCTTCCGTTTGAAGTAAAAATACCATCTGCCAGACCTGTTGATATCAGCGCATTATCAGAGGTAGAGTTCAATGAAGAATTAGAGAAGGGATATGCGGATATGCAGGCTGGACGGACAAAAAATGCTAAGAAAGCCTTTTCTGATATTCGCAAAGATTATGGCTTATGATATATGAAATAGAAGTATCAGAACAGGCTGACAGTGATTTGAGAGGAATTTTTGAATGGTTGTAACAATACTTAGAGTAATGTATGCAGGAAGGGATATAGACAATCAGCTAAATATACACACAAAGCAATAAGAAATATGATATAAAGCAGTCTTTCACATTTAGGATTGACTGCTTTTTTGTATCAGCTCGGATTCCAATTCAGCGGTTACAATTGGGATTCCTCGGGTTACTATTGCTTAATTGTAATCCAAGATTCCATACCCGCTATCTTGGATAAGTGTAAAAGTTA